>Ga0116231_10000206_pt1 | contig 87340 bp, 67 predicted proteins | sample S1TSphgellanicum_2_FD_89695 | JGI IMG/M metagenome (GOLD analysis project Ga0116231, IMG submission 89695) | Host-associated microbial communities from peat moss isolated from Minnesota, USA - S1T2_Fd - Sphagnum magellanicum MG | ecosystem: Host-associated > Plants > Peat moss > Unclassified... | reverse complement strand
CTGCACCGCCCTGACCTGCGCTGGCCGATCCCCGCCAATTTCGCCGCCGCCCTCACCGGCGCCGTGGTCCTCGGCTTCCGCAGGCGCGGCAAGTTCATCCTCGCCAGGCTCGATACCGGGCTCTCGGCGCTGATCCATCTGGGCATGTCGGGGCGCATGGTCATCGACGCGCCGTTCGCCCTGCACGAACACCTGACCATCGAGACCACGGATGGTGCGCGCATCGGCTTCGTCGACCCCCGCCGCTTCGGAGCGCTCGACCTCGTCCCGACCGACGCCGAGGACGCGCACCGCCTGCTCGCCGGCATGGGCCCCGAGCCGCTCGGCAACGGCTTTTCAGCGCCCGTTCTGCTGGCGGCCCTGCACGCGAAGGCAACGCCCATCAAGGCGGCCCTGCTGGACCAGCGGGTGGTGGCGGGCATCGGCAATATCTACGCGAGCGAAGCGCTGTTCCGCGCCCGCATCAGCCCCCGCCGCCTGGCCGGCGGCCTGGGTGCGGCCCGCGTCGAGCGCCTGGTGCCCGCGATCCGCGAAACGCTTGTGGAGGCGATCGCCGCCGGCGGTTCGTCCCTGCGCGACTACGTGCAGCCGAGCGGGGAGCTTGGATATTTCCAGCACGCCTGGAAGGTGTACGGGCGCACCGGTCAGCGGTGCGAGCGTTGCCCCGGCGCGCCGGTATGCGCGGGGATAAGATGTGTGACGCAGACGGGGCGGAGTACGTTCTACTGTCCGATGACGCAGCGCTAGGGGCAGGCAAGAAAGTGCTACTTTTTTGAAAAAAAGTAGCAAAAAACTTTTGTCACTCTGGGCCAGGGGCTTTGGTAGCGTCAGCGCATGTGATCAAAAGTTAGTAAAGTTTTTTGCTGCTTTTTGTTCACAAAAAATAGTCCTTGCTATCCTTCACCTCCCCCACCCCAACCCTGTTCCGCCCATTCGCCTTCGCCCGGTACAGCCCATCATCCGCTGCCTGCACCAGCGTTTTCGCCTCCCGATCCGGATCCAGTCTGGCGACCCCGATGCTGATGGTGAATTTGCGGTGCGGGAATTCCGAATGCGCGACCAGCACGCGCACGCGTTCGGCGACGGTGACGGCTTCCGCGAGGTCTGTTGCGGGCAGGATGATGGCGAATTCCTCGCCGCCGTAGCGCGCGAGGAAGTCGTAGGGCCGCAGGCTCGCTTGCAGAACGCGCGCCATTGACTGCAGGGCAGCGTCTCCCGCCGGGTGACCGAACGTGTCGTTGAACGGCTTGAACAGATCGACATCGATCAGCAGCAGCGAGAGCGCGGCGCGGGTGCGTTTGGCGCGGGCGACTTCCTCCGTCAGTTTCTGGTCGTAGGCCCGCCGGTTGGGAACGCCGGTGAGCGCGTCCGTCAGGCTTTGCTGGCCGAGCCGCGCATTGGCCTGCGAGAGGCCGATGACGGTGCGGCGCATTTCCAGAAGTTCGAGGATCTGCCGCCCGAGGGTTTCGAGCGCGCTGATCTGGTCCGCCGTCAGGCTGCGGCAACGACGGTCGAGCACGCTCAGCGTGCCGAGCACGATGCCGGCGGGCGAGACCAGCGGCATCGCGGCGTAGAAGCGCAGCCTTGCGGCGCCGAAGGCAAGCGCATGGTCGGCAAAGCGCGCATCCGCCATCAGGTCGGGCACCAGGATGATGCCGGGCCCGTGCGCGATCGCGACGTCGCAGAACGCCTGGCTGCGCGGCAGGTCGCGCGCCGCCTCCGCGAAGGCGCCGCTGTTGAAGCGCGCCTTTACCCATTGCCGCTCGCTGTCGAAGAACGACACCATGGCGACCGGGGCCGCGCAGATGAAGGCGGCGAGGCGGGCGATGTCGTCGTAGGATTTTTCCGGCGCGCTATCGAGGATTTCGTAGCTTTCGAGCACCTGCAGCCGGGCGGCCTCGCGCTCGGCGATGGCCATATCGACGCTCAAAGCCGCAGCCGGCAACGAACGCCGAAACGTCAAAACTTCGTTCATGAGATCGCAACCTTCGGTGGTGAACGATACGGACCCTAAACGATTTTGCTTAACAGCCCGTTTAGATCGATGGCCAGCCGCGCGGTCTGCAATTTTTTTTTATGATTTTACCGCAAACATATTAAAATCCAGGATATCTTCGGCAGCCGGTCCAGGCGCCAGGCGGGTCAGCGCGGAGGCGAGGGCGGCGAAGGTCAGCGCCCAGCCGAGATCGATCGTTTGCAGGCCATCGCCGAGGCGTCGGCACCAGGCGAGGTAGCAATCAAGCCGGCTGTGCAATAGTTTGGCGAAGAACATGCCGGCCGCATCCTCGCGCGCCCACCCGCCGGCGGCGATCGCCTGGATGAAGGCGGGCTTCGGGCCATGAAAATGCAGCAGGGCGGCGCGCTCGTCCGCCGGCCAGTAGGGCTTCCAGTTGCAAACCGGATCCAGCCGCGTCCAGCGGCCGTGATAGGCCTCGTTGAGGGCGATCTGGTCGTCATAGGTATAGCCGCCGGTGGTGGCGATGCGCGCGGTGATGTCGGCCTCGAAAGCCGGATAGGTCGCGCGCATGGCGGCGACGTTCAGGACCATCACGCCGGCGTTGAAATAGTTGAAATTATCGGGGCGAAATTCGGGGGCCGCGGCGAACACCGCGGGCCGCACGGCCTCCCAGTCGAACGGCCGCAGAAAAATCACGTCGCAATCGGTGTAGAGCACATGCGTGGCACTCGTTTCGATCTGCGGGACCGCGAGGCGCAGCCAGTGGCCGACGGAATGCGGCCGGTAGGTCCCGGCGGCGATGGCGGCGCGCAGCTGCGCCATGAACGGCGGCTGCGCGTCGAGCACGCTGACGCGCTGGTCCTGCATCCAGGCGGTGAATTCGTTGCGTGCGCCGAAATACAGCAGCACGGGTTCGAGCCCGCCGACCGCGCGGGCGCTCGCCACCGCGAGCCGGGCGAGGGCGCCGAGTTCGCCCGCAGCGCCCGCCTCGTCGATGGCGAAGTACCAGCGCATTATGTCAACGCATTGACCGCCGCCAGCACCTCCGCCGCGTGCCCCGCGACCTTCACCTTCGGCCAGAACTTCGCGACCTTCCCCGCCTTGTCGACCAGAACGGTCGAGCGCTCGATGCCCATATACGTCTTGCCGTACATCGATTTCTCCGCCCAGGCGCCGTACGCCTCGATCACCTTGTTTTCAGGGTCCGAGGCCAGCGGGAATGTCAGCTTGTATTTCTCCGCGAATTTTTCGAGCGCCTTCATGGAGTCCTTGGACACGCCGATGACCGTGATCCCGGTTTTCGAGAAATCCGGCAGCGCCGCCTCGAACGCGCAGGCCTCCTTGGTGCAGCCCGGCGTGTCCGCCTTCGGGTAGAAATACAGAACGAAGGGTTTGCCCTGCAGACCTTCGAGGCTGACCGTGCGGCCGCCGGTCGCCGGCATCGAAAAACTGGGGGCGGGTTTGCCGACCTCGATCGTCATAAGCGTATTCTCCTCATCCTATGTGACGTTGAAAACAGTCTTGCACGGCCGCCGCGTGCCGCGCCATGGCGGCGGTCAGCGCCGCGAGATCCGGCTGCCCGGTCGCGCGCAGCAGCGGGGCCAGCATGGCCGCCGGCGGCGCGTCCCCCGGCCGGTCGGGCAGGCCGGTGATGCGGTCGATACCCTGGATCGTGCGCCACAAAAAATCGGCCGCGATCAGCACATCCGCATCGCCCGGCGGCAGATGCCCGGCATCGCGCAGCGCCCCGAGCGCCGCCGCGGTTTTTGGGCGGAACAGGGTTTTATCGTCAGGCCCATGGATCAGCTGCAGCGCCTCGGCGATGAAGGCGAGCTCCAGCATCCCGCCCGGCATGTGCTTCACGTCGAACGGGCCCTGCGGCGGCCGCTCGCGCGCCAGCCGGTCGCGCATCGCGAGCGTGTCGGCGCGGATCGCCGCCGCCGCAACCGGCCGGCTCAGCGCCTCGGTGATCGCATCGCGCACCCGCGGCAAAAACTCGGGCGTCGCCGCGAGCACGCGCGCGCGGGTCAAGGCCAGGCGCTCCCACGTCCAGGCATCCTCCGCCTGATAGCGCCGGAAGGCGGCCATGGAGACAGCGACCGGGCCCTGATTGCCCGAGGGGCGCAGCCGCATGTCCACCTTGTAGAGCGGCCCTTCCGCGCCTTGCGCGGTGAGGGCCGTGATCAGCGCGTGGCTGAGCCGGATGAAATACGGCGTCGGCGCGGCGGGGGCCGGGGCGTGATCGTAGAGCAGCAGCAAATCGAGGTCCGAGCCCGCCAGCATCTCGCCGCTGCCGGCCTTGCCGAGCGCCACGACGGCGAACGCCGCGCCGCGGATGCGGCCATAGCGCGCGATATGCGCCGCCAGCACGCGCGGCAGCAGCACGCTCAAGGCGGCCTGGGCGAGGTCGCTGCGCGCCTGGCCGCTCTCATCTGCGTCGCACCGGCCTTCCAGTGTCGCGACCGACAGGTGAAAATCTTCCCGCCGGATGAAGCGCCGCGTCATCGCGACCGACTGCTCGAAATCCCCGGCATCGCGCAGCATCCGCCGCAGCATCGGCAGGGGGCGGTAGAAATGGGCGTTCGGCGCCAGCAGCGCGTCCAGCGCGTGCGCATCGAGTGCCAGGTGCTCGGCGAGCGAGGGGGCGGCCCCCAGCACAGCGACCAGGCGCCGCAGCAAAGCCGGGTTGTGCTGAAACAGCGAGAGCAGCTGCACGCCCGCGCGCTGGCGCGAGAGCATGGCGTCGAACATCGCAAAGGCCCGGTCGGGGTCGGGCTGGCCGCCGAGGGCTGCGAGCAGTTCGGGCAGCAGGTTTTCCAGCAGCGCGCGCGCCCGCTCCGCGCGCAAGGCCGGCACGCCGCCGCTGGTCCAGGCGCGCAGCCGCTCGGTCGCGTGCCTGATGTCGGTGAAACCGAGATCGCCGAGATGGGCGGCAAAGGCCGCCGGGGGCGGCCCGTCATGGCCGGGATCGACCGCGATCCTCTGGGTACGGTCGTTGCCGGCGTCGAAGAAGGCGAGGAAATGCCCGTGCACCCTGGTCAGCAGGCGCGAAAAATTCTTCGCGAAATTTTTGTCGCCGAAAAAAATCGCGAAAGCGTCCAGCCCGGCCTGGGTGGCGGGCAGCGCGTGGGTCTGCCGGTCGGCGATCATCTGCAGCCGGTGCTCGACCCGCCGCAGCCGCCGGTAGTCCGCCGCCAGCGCCCGCGCTGCCGCGCGCGGTAGGTGCCCGGCTTTAGCAAGTGCCGGCAGCGCATCCAGCGTCGCCGGGATGCGCAGCGCCGGGTTCTGCCCGCCCCAGACCAGGCTCAGCGTCTGCACGATGAACTCGATCTCCCGGATCCCGCCACGCCCGAGCTTCACGTCATGCCCAAGCAGCCCTTCGGATTCCTGACGCGCGTCGATCTGGCGCTTCATGCCGTGGATATCCGTGATCGCGGCGAAATCCAGGTTCTTGCGCCAGATGAAGGGCTTGATCGAGCCTAGGAACGCCGCTCCCAGAGCGATGTCCCCGGCGATCGGCCGCGCCTTGGAAAACGCCGCGCGCTCCCAGGTGCGACCCTGGCTCTCGTAATAGGTCAGCGCCGTCGGCAGTGCGACCACCGCCGGTGTCGCCGCCGGATCGGGGCGCAGCCGCAGGTCGACCCGGAACACATAGCCATCCTCGTCGCGCGCGCTCAGCAGGCTGACCAGATCGCGCGCGAGCCGGGCCATGACGGGTTGCGCTTCGGCGCCGTAAGGCGGAGCCTGCGGATCAAAAAGCAGGACGAGGTCGATATCCGACGAGTAGTTCAGTTCCCGCGCGCCGAGCTTGCCGAGAGCCAGGGCGACGAAACCGGCGCGATAAGAAGGGTTCTCAGGGTCGGGCAGCGTAATTTGTCCCGCCTCGTGCAGGCTCAGCAGCAGGTGGTCGATGACGACCGCGCAGGCGCACTCGGCAAGGTCCGACAGCCCGGCGGTGATCTGCGCCAACCGCCAGGCGCCGCTGATATCGGCGAGCGCGATTGCGAGTGCGGCCCGGCGTTTCGCCCCCCGCAGGGCGGCCGCCAGGGCACGCCGCGGTGCCGCGCGCGAAAACGCACTGAGCGCCGCAAGCTCGGCGGCGACAAAATGGTCGGGACCATCGCTCATCACCGCGAGCAGGGCGTCGGGTTCGCGGCAGGCGAGCTCGGCGAGGTAGGGCGCATTGCCGCCGAGGCAGGCGAGCACGGCGCGCCCCGTCGCACTGCCGGCAAACGCCCGCGCGGCCTCGCTCAGGGCGGCAAAATCGCCGATCAGCCGGGCGGCAGCGTCAGCGTCGGCCGGTTTGGGCCAACCAGGGTTGTAGAGCGGCGCGTCCATCTGGCAAGCACCACAAGATGAAGCGGGGCACAGGTCAAGCGGGGCGGATCATCGGCGAGGCGATCCACCAATTGGGCCGCATCGCGCTGCTGGCGTTCCTGGTCGTCACGCTGCTGGTCTGCCTGCTCGGCCTGCGGCTCTCTCATGGCCCGCTGCAAATCCCGTTCCTCGCCTCCAAACTGGCGACCATGGTGTCGGGCCAGGGCATCACCATCCGGATGCGCACGGCCGACCTCGCCTGGGCGGGCTATACCCAGGGCGGCGGCGTACCCCTGTATCTGCAGCTCGGCGGCATCTCGGTGCGCAACGCCGCGGGGGTGGAACTCGTCGAAATCCCCCGCGCGCGGCTCGTGTTCCTGCCCGCCGCCCTGTTCAGCGCCGCCGCCCCCATCCTGGTGGACGGCGCCGGGGCGCGCTTTGACGGCTCGGCCGTGCCGGTCGCCCTGCACGCCGCCTTGCGCTTCAATTTCGGGTTCGCCCTCGCGCGCGCGGATATGGACGTGCGGCTCGGCGCCGGGCGGCTCGGCGCCGGCGCCACCAGCCTGCCGATCACCAGCGGCGCCTTCGTCCTCGCGGTCACGCCGCGGATGGTCGCGCTTACCGATGGCGTGCTGCGGCTCGCCCCGGTCGGGGCGAGCGCGCCGGTCGCCACCTTCGCCGGCCATGGCGCGCTGGACGGGCGCTGGGCCGGGCAGCTGAACATCGCGATCGACAAGGTCCAGGCACCCGACCTTGGCGCCTATTGGCCGCCGCCCGTGCTGCCGCTGACCCGCGCCTGGGTGACCAAAAACATCATCGGCGGCACCGCCGGTGCTGCCGCGTTCGATTTCACGCTGACCGCCCCGCGCACCCTCACCAGCCTCAGCATGGCCAATGTCACCGGCGGCTTTACGGGCACCGACATCACGATGGGCTGGATCCCCGGCGCCACGCCGATCACGCAGCTCAACGGCCAGTTCGTCTTCCTCAGCCGCGACGACGCGACGGTGAGCGCCACCGGCGCCAGGCTCGGCGGCCTGACCATCGGGCCGTCGCAGATGCATATCACCGGCATGTCGCAACGGCGCCAGTTCGGCGACCTCAACCTGCCGTTCACGGGCCCGCTCGGGGCCGCGATCGCGCTGCTGAACGCACCACCCCTGAGGCTGCTGAGCCAGGCGCCGCCGCAGGTGACGGCGGCGACCGGCGACCTTGCCGCCACCGTGCAGGCGCACATCCCCTTCCTCAGCAGCGTCAAGCTCGCCGAGGTCGGGCTCACGCTCAAAGCCGCCCTGCGCAACGCTGCCGCCGCCACCCCGCTGGCCGGGGTGACGTTCAGCGGCGGCGCGGGAACGATCACGGCGACGTCGCAGACCTTGGCGCTCGATCTCAATGCCAGCCTCGCGGGCGCGCCGGCGCACCTCACGGCCGCCGTCGCGCTGCAGAGCCCGGCCGCCCTGCGCGCCGCCCGGCTCGACAGCACCGCCAGCCCGGCGCTGCTGCACGCGCTCGGGCTCGACCGCCAAAGCGCCCTGGCTGACCCGGTCAAAGGTGCCGTGCCTTTTTCCATCGCCGTGGCAGTCCCGCCGGCCGGCGCCCAATCCTTGTCCGTGACCGCGGACCTGACGCCCGCGATGCTGGCCCTGCCCAGCTTTGGCTGGCGCAAACCAGCGGGTGCCGCCGGGCATTTCACCCTGGACGCGACCCTGCAGGACGGCGCGCTGCAAAACCTGTCCGGCCTCGCGCTCACCGCCCCCGGGCTCGATATCGAGGCGCGCGGGCAGGGGGGTGTGATTGCAGTGCCGGTGTTCGAGATCGGCCGCAGCATGGCGCATGGCGACCTCTCACCCCCCGCAAAACCCGGCAGCCCCTGGGCCGCGACGCTCGAAGGCCCTGTTTTGGACGTGCGGGCGATTTCCTCGCCGCCGCAACACGCAGCCCCCGCCACACCGCCTCCCACCAGCGTCAACCCTACCGGCCCCGCCTGGACCCTGCGCCTGGTATTCGGGCAACTGGACCTCGCCGCCGCCCCGGCGCCGGATCTCTGCTGCCTGGCCCTCGCCACCGCCGGACGGGGCGACACGGTGCTCAGCGCGCACGGCCATGCCGGCGCCGTCAGCCTCGATGTCAGCCCGGCCGGCGATGACCGCCGACGGGTTGTTCTGCAAGCGCCCGATGCCGGCCTCCTGCTCGAGGCCCTCGGGGCCTACCAGAACATGCAGGGCGGCGGCCTGACGCTGGACGCGCAATATGGCGGCGGCACCCCCGTCACCGGGCAGGTGACGATCGACGAATTCCGGCTCCGCCGCGCGCCGGGTTTCACCAAAATCATGCAGGCGCTGACGATCTACGGCCTCGGCGCCGCGTCCGGCCCCGGGCTTGGTTTTGATCGCGCGGTCGTGCCGTTCAGCCTCTCCGCGCAAACCCTGCGCCTGAACGGCGCGCGCGCCTATTCAGCCTCGCTCGGATTTACCGCCTCGGGGCCGATTTGCGTCGGTGACGGCACCGCGGATTTGAGCGCCACGATCATTCCCGCCTACGCGTTGAACGCGCTGCCGGGTAAGCTGCCGCTGGTCGGCAAGTTGTTCACCGCGGAGACGGGGGGCGGGTTGTTCGCGTTGCGCGCAACGATCACCGGCGATCTGAGCAATCCGGTGGTGACGCTCAACCCGCTATCAGCGCTGACGCCTGGGGTTTTGAGGGATGTTTTTGGCAGTGGCGCGAGTAAGTAAGGACTACTTTTTATACACAAAAAGTACTGCTCCCTACCCTTCGCCTGCCTTCAACTACGAGGCTTCGCACTATGCTGCTTGAGCGTGGTATCGGCCTGCCCTTCAACCTCGCTCATGGTCACCTCATAGCCCCACAGATCGGCCAGGTGGTGCAGCACGCGGGCCGTGTCCTTTTCGTTCACCAGCCGTCCGGCATGGACTTTGTGTTGCAGCATGAGCCGCCGGTCGCCGTCGAGGTCGACGTCGATCACTTCAATTTCGGGTTCGTACTGGCCGACATCGTAGCTGTTGGCGAGGTTGCTGCGGACTGTGCGGTAGCCTTGTTCGTTGTGGATGGCGGTGACGACGAGGTCGGACTTGCCGTCATCGCGCAGGTCGAAGAACTTCATTTTGCGCATCAGTGCGGGGGAGAGGTACTGGCGGATGAAGCTCTCGTCGCGGTGGTTGGCCCATCCGTCCTTCAGCACGCCGACCCAGTCTCCGCAGCCGGCGATGTCGGGCAGCCAGGCGCGGTCCTCGTCGGTCGGGGTGCGGCAGATGCGCTGGATGTCCTGCATCATCCCGAAGCCGAGCGCATAGGGGTTGATACCGGAATAGCCGGGATGGTCGAAATCCGGCTGGAAGACCGCGCCGGTATGGGACTGGAAGAATTCGAGCATCGCGCCGTCGGTAAGGAAGCCGGTTTGGTGGAGCCGGTTCATCACGTGGTAGTGCACGAAGGTGGCGCAGCCTTCGTTCATGATTTTGGTCTGTTTCTGGGGATAGAAATACTGCGCGACGTGGCGCACGATGCGCAGGATCTCACGCTCCCAGATTTTCAGCAGCGGCGCTTTTTTTTCCAGAAAATACAGGATGTTCTCTTCCGGCAGGCCGAGCAGGTGGCGCCGCTCCGCTGCATTATGCCGACCGCTGGCGCGCGCGCCTGCGGTGGGCACGGTGCGCCACAGCTCGTTATAGGTCCGTTCCTGTTCCTCCAGCCGCTCGCGCGCGCGTTTTTCCTCTTCGCGGAAATTCAGGGTTTTAGGGCGCGGATAGCGGCTGACCGCCTGCGGCATCAGGGCGTGGGCGGCGTCCAGGATGCGCTCCACTGCCGCCTCGCCGTGCCTGTCCTCGCAGCGCGCGATGTAGGATTTAGCAAATTCCAGATAATCGAGGATGCCGTCCGCGTCCGTCCATTGCCGGAACAGATGGTTGTTCTTGAAGAAGTGGTTATGACCGAAGGCGGCATGCGCGATCACCAGCGTCTGCATCATCAGCGAGTTTTCCTCCATCAGGTAGGCGATGCAGGGATTGGAATTGATGACGATCTCATAGGCGAGGTTGCGCAGGCCGGCGCGGTAGAGCATCTCGTCGCGCGCGAAGTTCTTGCCGAACGACCAGTGGTGGTACATCAGCGGCATGCCGATGGAGGAGTAGGCGTCCAGCATCTGCTCGAAGGTGATGACCTCGATCTGGTTCGGGTAGAGGTCGAGCTTCAGCTCGCTCATCGCGATGTCGCTGATGGCATCGTAGGACCGCCGCAGGCTATCGAAGTCCCAGTCCTTCTCCGGGCCGGTTGCCGTCAGCAGGGCGATCTCGGGCAACGCGGTGGCGGCGGACACTGGCATGGGCGCACTCACTTCTGGCTGGTTTTCGCGCGCTCGGGGGCGAAGAGGTCGCGGAACACGGGGTAGATCTGGTTGCGCACGCTGACCCGCCGGGCGGCGATCGGGGCCCCCGCCTTGATCATCTGGTCATAGGTCCGCCAGAGGTCTGTGGTCTGCGAGAAGCCGTCCTCGTTCTTGACCTCGATATAGGCGAAATACTGGCAGAGCGGCAGGATTTTCTGTTTGAGCAGCATCGTGACCTTGGCGTTGTCGATCGAGGCGTTGTCCCCGTCCGAGGCCTGGGCCGCGTAGATGTTCCACTCATGCGTCGGGTAGCGCGCTGCGACCACGCGCAGCATTTCCTCAAAGGCGGTGGAGACGACGGTGCCGCCGGTTTCGGCACTCATGAAAAACGTCTCCTCGTCCACCTCGCGGGCGAGATGGGTGTGCCGGATGAAGACGATCTGCACATTTTTATAGCGGCGATTGAGAAATAAATAGAGCAGCTTGTAGAAGCGCTTGGCCAGGTCCTTCATGTGCTCGGTCATCGAGCCGGACACATCCATCAGGCAGAACATGACAGCGCTGGTGACCGGCTGCGGTACCATGTCGAACCGGTTGTAGCGCACGTCCACGGGGTCGATGAACGGGATGCGGCGGCTGCGGCGCTGGTGGATTTCCAAGGCGCTCAGCAGTTCGGCGCGCCGCTGGGCCGCGGCGTCGCTCATGTGGTCCGGCATCTCGCCGGCCTGTTCGCGCTCGGCCTCCAGGGCTGCGAGTTCGGCGGCGGCGGCGATGGCCTCGGCGGGGCGGGGGCGTTTGAGCGCGATCCGGCGGGCCAGGCTGTTGCGCATGGTGCGCTTGAGGTTGAGGTTGGGGATCGACCCGCTCATCGCGTGCCCGGCGCGCACGGGGGTGAAGCTGTCGGTCGACTTCATCTGCTTGCGCAGCAGGTCAGGCAGCTCGAGATCGTCGAAGAAGATGTCGAGGAACTCTTCCTGGCTGAGGGCAAACTGGAAGGCGTCCTCGCCGCCGCCGCTCTCCGAACCCTCCGCGCCGCGCTGACCGCCGCCCTGGCCCTGCGGCCGTTTGATGCGGTCGCCAGGCTCGTACACCTTGTTGCCCGGCAGCACATGGTCGCGCTCGCCCTGGCCGGCATTGTGCCGGATCTGTGGCTCGGCGAGGCGGTCCGCCTTGATCCAGACCTTGTCCTCGCCGCTGAGGTCGGTGACGCTGCGCTGCGCGGTCGCCTTGCGCACCGCCTCGGTCAGCTCCTGTTTCGCGCGGGCAATGAAGCGCCGCCGGTTGGAGAGGCTTTTGCCTTGCGGGTTCAGGCGGCGGTCAACGATGTTCATCACGTGGTCACTCTGCCCTCAACCAGCCTGCTTGACCCGCATATACCACTCGACCAGGCGGCGGACCTGCCGCTCCGTATAGCCGCGCGCCATCATGCGTTCGAGGAATTCCGTATGCTTGCGCTCGGTCTCCACCTCTTTTTTGCTGCCAAAGCTGATCACCGGCAGCAGGTCCTCGACCTGGCTGAACATCCGCCGCTCGATCACCTCGCGGATTTTTTCGTAGGATGTCCAGGACGGGTTTTTGCCCTCGCGCGCGGCCCGGGCGCGCAGCGCGAATTTCACGACCTCGTTGCGGAAATCCTTCGGGTTGGCGATGCCCGCGGGTTTCTCGATTTTCGTGAGCTCCTGGTTCAGCTGCTCGCGGTCGAGCAGCTGGCCGGTGTCAGGGTCCTTGAAGTCGAGGTTCTCGATCCAGGCGTCGGCATAGTCGAGGTAACGGTCGAACAGGTTCTGGCCGTAGTCGTTGTAGGATTCGAGGTAGGCTTTCTGGATCTCGTTGCCGATGAACTCGGCATAGCGCGGCGCCAGCACGCCCTTGATGAAGTCCAGATACTGTTTCTCGGTCTCCTCGCCGAACTGCTCGCGGCGGATGGACTGTTCCAGCACGTACATCAGGTGCACGGGGTCCGCGCCAACCTCGCGGGAGTCGTAGTTGAACGTCGCCGAGAGCACCTTGAAGGCAAAGCGGGTGGAAATACCGTCCATCCCCTCATCGACGCCGGCGAGGTCCCGGTATTCCTGCATGGATTTCGCGTTCGGCTCGGTATCGCGCAGGTTCTCGCCGTCATACACGCGCAGTTTGGAGAACAGGTTGGAGTTGGGGTGCGGGCGCAGGCGCGAGAGCACGGCAAAGCGCGCCAGCATCTCGAGCGTCGCCGCCGCACAAGGGGCGCGCGCCAGTTCGCTGCCGCGGATCAGCTTTTCGTAGATCCTCTGCTCCTCGGTGACGCGCAGGCAGTACGGCACCTTGACGACGCAGATACGGTCGATGAAGGCCTCATTGTTCTTGTTGTGCTTGAACGTCTGCCACTCGGCCTCGTTCGAGTGGGCGAGAATGACGCCCTGGAAGGGGATGGCGCCGATATTCTCGGTGCCGACATAGTTGCTCTCCTGCGTCGCGGTCAGCAGCGGGTGGAGGATTTTGATCGGCGCCTTGAACATCTCGACGAACTCGAGCAGCCCCTGGGTCGCCCGGTTGAGGCCGCCGGAATAGCTGTAGGCGTCCGTATCGTTCTGGGAATAGAGCTCCAGCATCCGGATATCGACCTTGCCGACCAGGCTCGAGATGTCCTGGTTGTTCTCATCGCCGGGCTCGGTTTTCGTGATGCCGATCTGGCGCAGCCGCGAGGGATGCAGCTTCACGACGGTGAATTTGGAGATGTCGCCGCCGAACTCGTCCAGGCGCTTGACCGCCCAGGGCGACATCAGGCCGGTCAGCCGCCGGCGCGGGATGCCGAAACGCTCCTCGAGTTCGTCGCCCATGACATCGGCATCGAACAGCCCGAGCGGGCTCTCGAAGATCGGGCTGATCTGCTCGCCGGCCTTCAGCGCATAGATGGGGAGTTTTTCCATCAGCAGTTTGAGGCGCTCGGCAATCGAGGACTTGCCGCCGCCGACCGGCCCCAACAGGTACAGGATCTGCCGGCGCTCCTCGAGGCCCTGCGCGGCGTAGCGGAAGAAGTTGACGATCCGCTCGACGGTGTCCTCCATCCCGAAAAACTCGGCGAAGGCCGGATAGGTCTTGATCGTGCGGTTCATGAAGATGCGGCCGAGGCGCGCATCCTTGGCGGTGTCGATCACTTGCGGTTCGCCGATCGCGGCCACCATGCGCTCAGCCGCGGTCGCGTAGGCCATCGGATTGGTGCGGCAAAGTTCGAGATACGCCATCAGCGGCATGTCCTGCTGACGCTGGGTCTCGTAGCTTTCCCGCGAACGGGCGAACAACTGATCAATCATCGACATTCGGAACTCCTAATCCAATTTTTGAACCGCTTTCGCGTTTTTGGTTTTGTTTGTTGGGGCGCCGTGCGTATGGCTTCCATCCGTTCAAAACCGGACGCGGCCCAAGGGCGCGCCCCGCGACAAAAAGCGGCCAGGCTGTATGGGGCTGGATCAGAGGCGGCGTGCGGATTTCGTGCAGGCGAAGCATCACGCGCATGACGCCGCCGCTTCTCACGCGTCCGTATCCTCGCGCAGGCTATCCAAGATGTCTGCATCCGTGGCGCCGCGCGCCTGCCTTGGTCCCTGTCGCCTGCTTGCCCGTCTGCTGCAACGTTTGTTCACCGCCTCAACTTAACCAGCCTTGGTTCTAACAGTTTAGACTAGACTAACCGCTCACGCTTAACCGACGCCCGTCCACCTCGTTTGCAAAATCGTCATGTAGCACCGGCATCGGATCCCATGTCATAAGCCCGTCCATATGCCGCTCGTCCATATGCAGCTCGTCCATATGCCCGTCCTCGCGATGCCCGCCCTCGCACCCATCCTCATAACGAGGCTTGCAAAAACAATGCCTAACTCCGCGCCGCGTTACGAAATCCAAACAGAGAAACACCAACCAAAATCATCGTCACAAGATGGTCCCGCATTCGCCTGCGCAGTTTCGGCTCCGCAGTTCGGGTGCAAATCCAGCCAGCATTCAACGGTATTACAAACCTTCACGTTTACATAGCGTTTAATTTGAGCATGTAAGCACTCGCCACACGCGAGTCGCCAGAACAATCTTGCGGTATCGCCGTTTTATCGGAAGCTGCGGCGGCTTGGCCACGCTCGCGGAGAGCTTATGGAACGCGGGCAAAATGCTGGGAGAAACGCGAAACCCGGCGCTTGCCGTGTGCCGCGCCCTGGTCCGGCAGGCGCGTGGCCGTTCGGCCGGCGGTTTATCACATTCCGGAGATCGATGCGCCCGCCTGCAACGGTGGGTAGCGGGCCGGATCAGCCGGCGGTGGCGCGCGCAATCACGGCGTCCGCGTCCGCGATGTCGGGCAGGGTGCCGAATGCAAGTGCTCGCGTGCCGCCGAGCCGGCTCGCGCAAAACGCCTCGGCGACCGCCGCCGGCGCATGGCGCAGCAGCAGGCTGGCGCACAATCCCAGCGCCAGCTCTTCGACCAGCCGGCGCGCGTTCGCCTCGTTCGCCTCCGGCAGCTTCGTGCCAAGCCATTGGTCCAGGGCCGCGTGCATCCCGCGCGCGCGGCCGATCTCGCGGCGCAGCGCCTCGATTGTCTCCGGCTCACGGGAAAATGCCCGCAACACGTCCAGGCAGATCACGTTGCCGGAGCCTTCCCACAGCCCATTCAGCGGTGCGTCCCGGTATAGCCGCGCCATCACGTGCTCCTCGATGAAGCCGTTGCCGCCGTGGCACTCCATCGCCTCGGCCGCCACCACCGGTGCGCGCTTGCACACAAAATATTTGGCGATCGGCGCCAGCACGCGGTTCAGCAGCGCCTCGCTCTCATCGCGCGCACTGGCGTCCAAAGCCGCCGCGGCGCGCATCGCGAGCCACATCGCGGCCTCGGCTTCGAGGGCCAGGTCCGCCAGCACGTTGCGCATCAGCGGCTGATCCGCGAGCCGGCGCTGGAAGGCAATGCGATGGCGCGCGTGATGCACGGCCTCGCGCACCGCCTGGCGCATCGACGCCGCCGATCCCAGCGCGCATTCGATGCGCGTCAGATGCGCCATCTCAATCAGCGTCGCGATCCCGCGCCCGGCCTCGCCGACGAGCGCCGCCTCCAGCCCGCGGAACTCAACCTCGGCCGATGCGTTCGAGCGGTTGCCGCATTTATCTTTCAGCCTCTGCAGGTGCAAAAAATTGCGCCGGCCGTCATCCAGCCAGCCTTGCGCGAGGAAGCAGGAGACCCCGGCCTCGGTGCGCGCGAGCGTCAGAAACAGGTCGCTCGCCGGGCAGGAGAAGAACCATTTATGGCCGGTGAGGCGGTACACCGCGCCATCGCGCACCGCCACAGTCTGCGTCTGGCGTAAATCCGAGCCGCCCTGTTTTTCGGTCATCGCCATGGCAACGCCGAGCGCGCGCTTGGCCGCCGGCGGCAGCGGCCGCGGATCGTATTCGGGGCTGATGATTTTTTGCTCGAATTTCGCCAGCAAATGCGGCGCATGCCGCAATGTCGCCATCGAGGCGAAGGTCATCACGCCCGGACAGCCGACACCCGGCTCGCCCTGCGCCCAGAGATACGCAAGCCCGGCCCGCGCGACATGCGCGCCCGCCTGCCTCTCTCGCCAGCCGAGCGCATGCGCCTCGTCGCGCCGCAGCCGGGCCAGAAGCTCGTGCCAGGCGGGGCTGTACTCGACGACGTCCAGCCGGTGGCCGAAGCGGTCATGCGTGCGCAATTCCGGGACCTGCCGGTTGGCGAGCCGCGCCAGCGCCTGCACCTCCGCCGAACCCGTCACCGCGCCGCAGGCCGCCAGCCGGTCCGACGCCCAGGCCGCGCCAAAAACCTGCATGGCTTCGCGTAAGGCCGGATCGGTCGCGAAGAGGTTGATGTCGGTGAGGTCGCCGGGCTGGTTGTGGACCTCGTGCGTGGCATAGGCGGACATGGGGGCCTCCTGAAGGCAAGTAGCAAGGAAGCTCTTCTTTTTCGAAAAAAAGAAGCAAAAAACTCCTGCCCCGTGGGGCCAACGGCGTCAGGCTGTCAAAGCCAATGACCCAGACTCATAAAGTGTTTTTGCTACTTTTTGTTCACCAAAAGTCGTGCTTCCTGCCCCTGACCCTACCCTCATTGCTTCCCGCCAAACCTCCGGATAGACCTATCGACAATCCGTGGAGGAACAAAATGGCGCGTGAACTCATGCATTTTATCGGCGGTCGGCTGGTCGCTGGCACGTCCGGCCGGTTCGACGATGTTTTTGATCCCAACACCGGCGGGGTGCAGGCGCGCGTGCCGCTCGCCTCCACCGCCGAGGTCGCCGCCGCCATTGCCGACGCGCAGGCAGCCCAGCCGCGCTGGGCGGCGATGAACCCGCAGCGCCGCGCCCGCGTGCTGATGAAGTTTCTCGACCTGATCAACGCCAACATGGAGCCGCTGGCCAAAATTCTGGCGTCCGAGCACGGCAAGACGGTGCCGGACGCCAAGGGCGACATCCAGCGCGGGATCGAGGTGCTGGAGTTCGCGATCGGCATACCGCATCTTTTGAAGGGCGAGTTTTCGGAAGCCGTCGGCACCGGGATCGACGTGTATTCGATCCGCCAGCCGCTCGGCGTCGTCGCCGGGATCACGCCGTTCAATTTCCCGGCGATGATCCCGCTCTGGAAGCTCGCCCCCGCGATCGCCTGCGGCAACGCCTTCGTGCTGAAACCCTCCGAGCGTGACCCCTCGGTGCCGCTGCGCCTCGCCGAACTGTTCTGCGAGGCCGGCGGGCCGCCTGGCATTTTCAACGTCGTCAACGGCGACAAAGAGGCGGTGGACGCGCTCCTGCACGACCCGCGGATCGCCGCGGTCGGCTTTGTCGGGTCGTCGGCCATCGCCAACTATATCTATGCGACCGCGGCGCAGAACGGCAAACGCGCGCAATGCTTCGGCGGCGCGAAAAACCACATGATCATCATGCCGGATGCGGACATGGACCAGGCGGTCGATGCCCTGATCGGCGCCGGCTATGGCTCGGCCGGCGAGCGCTGCATGGCGGTCTCGGTCGCGGTGCCGGTGGGCGAGGGCACGGCCGAGGCGCTCGTGAAGAAACTGGTGCCGCGGGTCGAGGGGCTGAAAATCGGCCTGTCCTCGGATGATGGCGCGGATTACGGCCCGCTGGTGACGCGCGCGGCGCTGGAGCGGGTGCGCGGCTATGTCAACACCGGTGTCGAGGAAGGTGCGAAACTGCTGGTCGATGGCCGGGATTTCCGCATGCAGGGCTATGAGAACGGCTTCTTCATGGGCGGCTGCCTGTTCGACCACGTCACCCCGGATATGAAGATCTACAAGGACGAGATTTTCGGGCCGGTGCTGAGCGTTGTCCGGGCGAAAACCTACGAGGACGCGCTGCGGCTGCCCAACGAGCATGAATACGGCAACGGCGTCGCGATTTTCACCCGCGACGGTGACGCCGCCCGGGACTTCGTCTCGCGCGTGCAGGTCGGCATGGTCGGCGTGAACGTGCCGATCCCCGTGCCGATCGCCTATCACACGTTCGGCGGCTGGAAGCGCTCGGGGTTCGGGGATCTCAACCAGCACGGCCCGGATTCGATCCGCTTTTATACCAAGACCAAGACCGTGACCTCGCGCTGGCCTTCCGGCGTCAAGGATGGGGCGAGCTTCGTCATCCCGAATATGGACTAGGAGATGGCGTCGCCGGGTTTATCGTTCGAACTGGGCGACGCGCAGATCGCGATCCGCGAGATGGCGCAGGCCTTCGCCGACGCCGAACTCGCCCCCCATGCCGTGCAGTGGGACCGCGACAAGCATTTCCCGGTCGAGACCCTGGCGGCGGCGGCGGCACTTGGCATGGGCGGGATCTATGTCGGCGAGGATCATGGCGGCTCCGGGCTCAGCCGGCTGGACGCCGCCCTGATCATCGAGGCGCTGGCTTCGGGATGCCCCAGCATTGCCGCGTACATCTCCATCCATAACATGGTCGCCGGCATGATCGACCGCTACGGCGATGCCCGCCAGCGCGCATGCTACCTGCCGCGGCTTTGCACGATGCACGCGCTTGCGAGCTATTGCCTGACCGAGCCCGGCGCGGGGTCGGACGCGGCGGGCCTGGCGACGCGTGCGGTCCGCGCGGGCGACCATTACGTCGTCAACGGCACGAAGCAGTTCATCTCGGGTGCAGGTGCCGCCGAGGTTTACGTCGTCATGGTCCGGACGGGCGAGGCGGGGGCAGGGGGCATTTCGGCCCTGATCGTCGAGCGCGAGACGCCCGGCGTCTCCTTCGGGCCGAACGAGCATAAAATGGGCTGGAACGCGCAGCCGACGCGGCAGGTGATGTTCACGAATACCCGCGTGCCGGTGGCCAATCGTCTCGGGCCGGAAGGGGCGGGGTTCAAGATCGCCATGGCGGGGCTCGATGGCGGGCGGGTGAACATCGCCGCCGCCTCGCTCGGGGGTGCGCGATCAGCTTATGCGAAAACGGTTGACCACGTGAAGGAACGCCGCGCCTTCGGACGCGCGATCGGCGATTTCCAGGCGGTTGGCTTTCGTATCGCCGACATGGCGACGAGCCTTGAAGCCGCGCGGCTGATGCTCTGGCGCGCCGCCTCGGCGCTGGACGCCGGCGACGCTGAGGCCACGATGCTCTGTGCGATGGCCAAGCGTTTCTGCACCGATGCCGGCTTCACGATCGCCAACGAGGCGCTGCAGCTGCATGGCGGCTACGGCTATCTCAGCGATTACGGGCTCGAAAAGATCGTGCGGGATCTGCGGGTGCACCAGATACTCGAGGGCACCAACGAGATCATGCGGGTGATCATTTCAAGGCAGGTGCTGCAGCGTTAACCAAAAGCAAACGGAGGACATGGCGATGACCATTGCATTTCTGGGCCTCGGGAACATGGGGCTGCCGATGGCCGTCAACCTGCGCAAAGCCGGGTTCGACGCGCGGGGCTATGATGTGGCGCCGGCGGCCCGCGAGGCGGCGGCGCAGGCAGGTGTGACCATCACGCCAAGCGCGGCGGCGGCCGTCGATGGCGCCGACATCGTTATCACCATGCTGCCGAACGGGCGGCTCGTGCTTGAACTCTACGAAAACATCATCCCTGTCGCCGCCCCTGGCACCCTGTTCATCGACTGTTCGACCATCGACGTCGCCAGCGCCCGCCAGGCCCACGCCCTCGCCGACGCCGCCGGCCATGCGACGCTCGACGCGCCCGTGTCGGGCGGCGTCGGCGGCGCGGCCGCGGCCACACTGACCTTCATGGCCGGCGGCGAGCTGACCGCGTTTGAGCGCGGCCGCCCGATCCTCGAGGCGATGGGCCGCAAAATCGTCCATTGCGGCGGGCCCGGCGCCGGGCAGGCGGCCAAAATCTGCAACAACATGATCCTCGGCGTCTCGATGATCGCGGTCGGCGAAGCCTTTGTGCTCGCCGAAAAACTCGGCCTCTCGCACCAGGCGCTGTACGACGTCGCCTCCACCTCGTCCGGCCAGTGCTGGTCCCTGACCACCTACTGCCCGGTACCGGGTCCCGTGCCGGCGAGCCCTGCGAATAACGGCTACCGCCCCGGATTCGCGGCCGCCCTCATGCTGAAGGACCTGCGCCTGTCGCAGGAGGCTGCCAGGGACACCGGCGCGCAGACGGCGCTCGGCGCGCACGCGGCGGCGCTGTATGAGGCGTTTGTGGCGGAGGGCCAAGGAAATGTTGATTTTTCCGGGATTATTAGAGGGATTAGGGAAGGCAAGTGAGCGCCTACTTTTTGTGAACAAAAAGTAGCAAAAAAACTTTATGACTCTGGGGCACGGGCTGTGACGGTGCCAACGCCCATGGCCCAGCGGGGCAAAAGTTTTTTGCTTTTTTTAAAAAAGAAGCGCTTCGTTAATCTCCCTGAAATCCCCAACAAACTCAGCATAAGCGTCACGCTTCGCCTGCTCCCCCGGCAACCGCAACAAATACGACGGATGCACCGTCACAAAGCCACGCCGGTTTTCAAAAAATGCCGGTCCCCGGTTGCGCAAGATCGGCAGAGACTGCCCGGACAATGCCAGCAGCGCCGTCGCGCCGAGGGCCACGACCACGCGCGGCGCCAGAAAATCGAGCTCGCGCATCAGCCACCACCGATAGTGCTTGACCTCGCCGGCAGTGGGCTTCGCGTGGATCCGCTGTTTGCCGCGCTGCTCGAATTTGAAGTGTTTAACCGCGTTGGTGAGATAAACCCGCCCGCGATCGATGCCTGCATCCTCAAGGGCGCGGTTCAGCAGCTGCCCGGCGGGCCCGACGAACGGCCGGCCGGCGATATCCTCTTCATCGCCCGGCTGCTCGCCCACCAGAACAATGGCGGCATCCGCCGGCCCTTCGCCGAGCACTGCTTGTGTGGCGCCCGGCACCAGGGGGCCCGCCGCGGCGATGATCGCGTTGAGCTCCGCCAGGGTTTTCGGCGCGCTGTCCTGCATGGCGGCGACGGCTTTCTGCGGATCGCGCCGGCGCGGCGCTGCTTGTGTGCTCGCCACCATATCCTGGGTGCGGGCGGCGGCTGACCGGACCAATGCGGGAATGGCGCGCGCCTCGGGCAGGTTGCGCCAGTATTTCTGCGGCATTTCCGCGCGCATCGCCGAGATGTTCACCCGCGCCGGATTAAAGATGCTCTCATAATAGGTGAGCCAGCCCGCCTCGAAATCATCCGCCGGCGGCAGCATCGCGCGATCCCCCGGGGGACCAAAACTTAGTCGATCACCGTCCCAGCACAGCGAACCGACCGGAGTGAGGATCGAAAAATTTAGCGCCCGGTAGCGATTGACGAAGAAATCGGCGGTCGCCTCGATGATGTAATGGTCAGGCTCGAACCAGGCGATAAAGCGTTCGCCGGCATCCGAGGCGACCCTGCGGAACCGCAGGAAGGCATGCATCTTGTGCAGGTCCCGGCGTATCGCTTTGCCCATGGCCTCCAGCCGATGCACGAGCGGATCGGATTTTTGCTCCAGCACCGCGCGTTCGCCGCGCACCGTGCGCCAGATCAGCGTGTAGAGCAGCGCAAAGCGCTCCGGGTTCCGATGGCAGATCACCAGGTCGACGAGCGATGCGACCGCGCGCGGCAGCATGACGGGCGGTGCCGCGGCGGGTGGCGTTGCCGCGAAAAAGCTCGGCGCCTCGTTCCACGAGATGTCGCAGGGCGGCACGCCGGCGCTGATGAGGTGACGGACGGCGGCGCCAAATCCCGCTTTGTCGGCGCCTGGTTTGAGTGTGATCTCGTGCATCAGAACAGGCTCATCTGCGCCGGCCGCGGGGCGACGCGGTCGCGCAGGTCGGCGCGGTCGGTCAGGGCGCCCGGCGTGTGGTCGAGCGCGATGATGAACGGCCGGGCGCGCCGCAACCCCGATGACAGCCTGGAGAGATCGTCCAGCCGCAGCTTTTTATGACGCCGCGCGATGATGATCCGGTCCACGGCGCGCACGCCGAGCCCCGGTATGCGCAGCAGGTTCTCGCGCTCGGCGCTATTCACGTCGACCGGGAACCGCCCGCGGTTCCTGAGCGCCCAAGCGAGTTTCGGGTCGATGTCGAGCTCGAGCATCCCGCTCGTGATCTCGGGCACCGCAAACCCGTAATAGCGCAGCAGCCAGTCTGCCTGATACAGCCGGTTTTCGCGCTGCAGCGGCGGCGCCTTCGGCGGCAGCCGCTGGCTCGCCTCCGGGATCGGGCTGAAAGCCGAATAGTACACCCGCTTCAGGCGGTAGGAGGTATAGAGTGACGCGCTGGCGCCGAGGATGGTCGCGTCCGAGGCGTCATCGGCGCCGATGATCAGCTGCGTGCTCTGCCCCGCCGGCGCGAAGCGGCGCCGCTCGGCCTTCGCCTCGGTGATGCGCTCGGCCGTCTGGCCCATCGCCGCCGTGATCGTCCCCGCATCCTTCTCGGGCGCCAGTGCGCTCAGGCTGGCGGCGAGCGGCAGCTCCACGTTGATCGAGAGCCGGTCAGCCCACATCCCCGCCTGCTCGATCAGCCACGGGCTCGCCTCGGGTATCGTCTTAAGGTGGATATACCCGCAAAACCCGTGCTCCTGGCGCAGTTTTTTGGCGACCAGCATCATCTGCTCCATCGTGTAGTCGGCCGAACGGATGATGCCGGAGGAGAGAAACAGGCCTTCGATGTAGTTGCGCTTGTAGAACTCGACCGTCAGCGTGACGACCTCATCGACCGTGAAGCGCGCGCGCCGCACGTTGGAGGAGCGCCGGTTGATGCAGTAGGCGCACTCATACAGACACATATTCGTCAGCAGGATTTTCAGCAGGGAGATGCAGCGGCCATCCGGCGTGTAGGAGTGGCAGATGCCCGAGCCCGTGACCGACCCGAGCCCTCCTTTCCCGGCAGCACGCCTGGTGCCGCCCGAGGAGGCGCAGGAGGCGTCGTATTTCGCGGCATCCGCCAGGATGCGAAGTTTGTCGGCGAGCGCTTTGTCCACCTGCACATCCTTACAAGGTATGTTCTCTATATGTTCTTTTTAAGGGGACGACAAGGCGGGCGGTGCTTTGTTGTAAAAAGCACCAAAAAACGTCTCTCCTGAAACTGTGCCTCGGATGCTGCCAGATCCCGTAACCCAGCCCTCCGGCCGCTGCCTTGTGACGGGCTGGCCGGGCGTGTAATTTGGCTGCTCATTCATAAGGAGGAACGCCATGATCGCCAACAGCGTGCTCGATACCATCGGCGCGACACCGCATATCCGCCTGAGCCGGATGTTTCCGGAGGCGAATGTGTGGGTCAAGTCGGAACGCGGCAACCCGGGCGGCTCGATCAAGGACCGTATCGCGCTCGCGATGGTGGAAGCCGCCGAGGCATCCGGCGCGCTCAAGCCTGGCGGTCTGATCATCGAGCCGACCTCCGGTAACACCGGCATCGGCCTGGCGCTGGTGGCCGCGGTGAAAGGCTACCGGCTGGTTCTGGTGATGCCGGAGTCCATGTCCGTCGAACGGCGGCGGCTGATGCAGGCTTATGGCGCGACGTTCGATCTGACGCCGAAGGAGCGCGGCATGAAGGGCGCGATCGAGCGCGCGCAGGAGCTGGTGGGGCAGCACGAGGGCGCGTGGATGCCGCAGCAATTCGAGAATCCGGCCAATATCGACGTGCATGTCCGCACCACGGCGGAGGAAATCCGGGCGGATTTTCCGGAAGGGCTGGATGCGATCATCACCGGCGTTGGCACCGGCGGGCACATCACCGGCGTTGCCCAGGTGCTGAAGACGGCGTGGGTCAACTTGAAAGTTTTCGCCGTTGAGCCGGCGGCATCGCCGGTGATTTCCGGCGGATCGCCGGCGCCGCACCCGATTCAGGGCATCGGCGCCGGGTTTATTCCAAAAAATCTGCACACCGCGTTGCTCGATGGCGTGATCCAGGTGGAAGCCGAGGCGGCGCGTGAATTCGCCCGCCGTTCGGCGCGCGAGGAGGGGCTACTGGTCGGCATTTCGTCCGGCGCCACGCTCGCCGCGATTGCGCAGAAACTTCCCGATCTGCCGGCGGGCAGCAAGGTGCTGGGCTTTAACTACGACACCGGAGAGCGGTACCTGTCGGTCCCGGATTTTTTGCCGGCCTAGCGTGCGCACCGGAGTCGGAACACACGCATCGTCCGACTCCGCCTGCACTATAAATCAAACTTTCGATCCCCGAATTCCGTATGACGCCCAAAATCCCGCACGCACCTGATTATCAAACGTTTTTTGCTTCTCTTTTTCAAAAAAGAAGCGCTTCCATGCCGTGCATTTCGCAGTTGCGGAATCGCTTTCCTGTTGACGAACACCCATTGCCATGGTTCTACGTTCTCATGTATTAAATTTCGCCTTAGGCGATGACCTTGAGAGCACTGCAAGTGCCGAAAGTGGGAGAGTTCGAGATGCCGGTTGTAGCGACACATGTTGATCAGGCTGGAGCGCGTGCAGGCGTGGTGAACGATGTCGAGAAGCGGACGATGCGGCGGGTGATGTTCCGCCTCGTTCCCTTTCTGATCATGTGTTATGTTTTCTGCTGGTTGAACCGGATCAATCTGAGCTTCGCGGCGCTGCAGATGAACAAACAGCTGCATCTGACGCCGGCTGAATTCGGCCTCGCGGCGGGGCTGTTCTTTATCACCTATGCGTTTCTCGAGGTTCCTTCGAACCTGCTGATGAACCGCTTCGGCGCGCGCAAATGGATTGCCCGGATCATGTTTTCCTGGGGTATCGTTGCTGCCGCGACCGCGTTCGTGCAAGGCGCGCACAGCTTTTATGCGATGCGCCTGCTGCTGGGTGCGGCCGAGGCCGGCTTTTATCCCGGCATTCTGTTTTATCTGACGCTGTGGATCCCGGCGGAATACCGCGCCCGCAATTACGGGCTGTTCCTGACCGCGATCCCCCTGACCGGCATCATCGGCGCGCCGCTTTCTGGTTATCTTTTGTCGCTCAACGGCGTCGGCGGGCTCGCCGGCTGGCAGTGGCTGTTCATCATCGAGGGCCTGCCCTCGGCGATCCTGGCGCCGGTCGCCCTCTTCTACCTGCAGGACCGTCCGGCCCAGGCGAAATGGCTCGCCGCCGATGAGAGCGCCTGGCTGATCAACAAGCTGGCGGCTGAGAAAAAGACGATCGAGGTCCGCAAGACACAGTCGGTCCTGCATGCGCTGACCAACCCGACCGTGGTGCTGATGGCGCTGATGTATTTCAGCAACGTGTGCCTGCTGAACGGGATTTTGTTCTTCCTGCCGCAGATCGTCCGCAGCTATGGTTTCAGCCTGCACATGACGGGCTATCTGGTGGCGATCCCGAGCGTGCTCGCCCTCATCGCCATGGTGTGGTGGGGCCGCCGGTCGGACGCCAAGAATGAGCGTTTCGGGCACGCCGCGTTCGCCAACCTGCTGGCGGCCGTTGCCCTGCTCGTGACGATGACGGTGCACCAGGAACTGGTGCGCGGGGTTGCGGTGTCGGTTGCGTTCGCCGCCACGCTCTGCATGGTCGTACCTTTCTGGGCGATCCCGAGCATGTTCCTCTCCGGCGCCTCGGCGGCGGGCGGCATTGCCGCGGTCAGCGCCATGGGTGTGACCGGCGGTTTCGTCGCCCCTTATTTCGTCGGCTACATGAAGGGTGCGACCGGCGATTTCAAAGCAGCCTTCCTGACCATCGCGGTCTTCGGGATCATCGTCTCGGCGGTGTTCTACCTGGTCGGCCGCGCGCAGCAGCGCCGCCGCGACGCTGACAACGCGATCGCCGACGCCCGCGCCTGATGCCTATGTTTCTCCCTGCCGCTACCGCGCAGGCGCGGTTGCCGGTGCTGCTCCTCAGCGGGTTTCTCGGCAGCGGGAAAACCACGCTGGTGAACCGCCTGCTCCGGGACCAGCGACTTGCCAACACCGCTGTCGCCATCAACGAGTTCGGTGAAATCCCGCTCGATGCGCAGCTGATCGAGCACGGCGCCGACAAGACGGTGGTGATGGCGAATGGCTGCCTGTGCTGCAACCTCGCCGGCGACCTCGAGGATGCCGTGGTGCGGGTGTTTGCGCGCGCGCAGGCGGGGGATTTGCCGGCGTTCGAGCGGCTGATCATCGAGCCGTCCGGCCTTGCGGATCCGGCGCCGATCGCCCAGGCGATCCTGCGCAACCCGGTGCTGTCGCGCGGATTGCGGCTCGAGGGCATCATCACCACGGTCGACGCCATGTTTGCTCTGGCGCAGCTCGCCGCGCATCCGGAGGTGCAGAAGCAGATCGCGATGGCCGATACGTTGGTAATCACCAAAGGTGATCTCGCGACGGATATGGGGGCCCTGAAGCAGCGCCTGGCGGATTTGAATCCGGTGGCGGAAGTCTTTGAGGTTCTGCAGGGCGAGATCGACCCGGTCCGCCTGCTGCCGCCCGGATTCCTGGGCGGCGGGCAGGGGGCGGCCGCGACGCGCAGCGCCTTTGCGGCGAGTGCGCCGCACGCCTCCTCGCATGCCGACGCCACCATCGCTGTCTCTCTGACGGCCGATGCGCCGCTCGACTGGCGGCGGTTCGAGGCGTGGCTGCGCGGCGTCAGGCTGCCGCATGCGGAGAAGATTCTGCGCATCAAAGGCATCGTCAACATCGGCGGCGCGCCGGTCGTCATCCACGGCGTGCATCACGTGCTGCATGCGCCGGCCACACTGGCGGCCTGGCCGGATGCGGACCGGCGCTCGCGCCTCGTGTTCATAACGCGTGGCTTGCCGCGCGGACTGATTGAAACAAGCTGGTCGCAGGCGGTTGGGGATTGCACCCTGATGGCCGCGGCTTAGGAGCAGACATGCGGGCGATCGACGTACACGTGCATCCCATGAACGCCGCCTATGTGGAGGCGAGCATGCCCTTCATTCCGGCGACCCGGCGGATGTTCGGAACCAAATTCGATGCGCGTCCGGATGAGACCATCGCGGATGAGTACCGGCGCGACGATGTGCTTGCCATCGCGATCGCGTGGGACGCCGAGCATGGCGCTTCCGGCGGCGTCTACAGCAATGCCGAGCTTGCGAAACTGAGTGCGGATTATCCGGATGTGTTTTTGCCGGGCTGGGGCATGGTCGATCCGTGGCGCGGCCGCAAGGGGCTCGAAGAGATCGAGCATGCGATCAAGACGCTCGGGCTGATGGGCATCAAATACCAGCCGCCGGTGCAGGGCTTTGCGCCGTCCGACAAGCAGTTCTACCCGATCTGGGATCTGCTGCAGTCGCTCGGCGCGCCGGTGCTGATCCATTGCGGCACCACGGCGATCGGCGCCGGCGAGCCGGGCGGCCTAGGCTTCAAGCTGGACTACGCCCGCCCCATCCCCAACATCGACAATGTCGCGGCGGATTTTCCGCGCCTCAACATCATCGCCGCCCATCCCGGCTGGCCGTGGACCGAGGAGCTGATCGCGGTTGCCCTGCACAAGGGCAACGTCTCGATCGACATCTCCGGCTGGGGCCCGAAATACGTGCCCGCAGCCCTCAAATACGACATGCAGCGGCGGCTGCAGGACAAGGTGCTGTTCGGCTCGGACTATCCGGGCTGGAGCCCCGGCCAGTGCGCCGATGAGTGGGAGATGGAGAATTTCAAACCCGGCGTCATCGACAAGCTCCTGCATGCCAATGCCAGGCGAATTTTGAAACTCGACGATGCGATCGCAAAGGCTGAGGCGGCGGGCCGCCCAGCCGGAGCGGCCTGAATGCCGACGACCAAGGAAAGACCACAGCCATGACCGACAAGCCGCTCTACCACATCATCCCGTCCGAAATGCCGTCCTACAGCCCGGCCAACCATACCGGAACCAAGAACACGCGGCTGATCGGGCCGCGCGTGAACGGGGCAAAATATATGGAGATCGCACTTGGCGAGATCGAGCGCCATGAAGGCTCGCCGGCGCACGCGCATCCCGATCTCGAACAGGCGGTCTACATCCTCGAAGGCGAGGCGATGGCCAATATCGACGGCGTGCCGCACCACGTGAAGGCCGGCGAGATGATGTATTTTCCGCCGCGCGTGTTCCACGACATCAAGATCCTCAGCGAAAAGATCAAAATGCTTGTGATCTATTCGCCGCCTTACGATGAGGATCCGTCGAAGGTGATGAAGACGCAGGAGGCGCCCGCCGCTTAAGCGCTCTCATCTCGCCAGCGGCGGCTGCCGCATCCGGCCCGGCGACCTAGGTCTTTCTGCGTTGCGATGGATCTACCCATCGCCAGCCGGCAGCTTTATCGAATTATCAGGGTAACTCGTCCATTCAAGAGACGTTACGGAGGTTTTATGTCGAAGAGTGTTACGTTCAAACAATTGTTGCTGGCAAGCTCGGTTCTGGCGCTGCTGCCGCTCAGCGCGCATGCGCAGACGGACCAGTTGAGCGACCTTAAGGTCGAGCTCAACATGATCCAGAACCAGATCCATGACATGCAGCGCCAGTCGGCGCATTACACGCCGGCCAAGCGCGATGAGCTGGCCGAGATCAAGTCCGAGGTCGCACAGTTGAAGGCGCAGCTGGCGCAGGCCCAGGCGCAGCCGCGCGTCGAGGCGACCGCCGGCACGAACGTGCCGCCATATGCAAACGCGTCGCCCTACCCGTATGAGACGCAACTGCCGAAAGCGCCGGCCAACCAGGGTGTTGCCTTCAATGGCGGCACCGGCCCCGTCGGTCCCAAGGTCATCAAGCCCGTGGTCGGCGGCATCCTGCTCTATTCGGGCAATGGCAGCGCCTTCTTCATCGACGGCACGCTCGACGGCGGTCTTCGTTTCGACAGCGGCGCCGGCCATTCTGACCTCTCCGTCCAGTCCGGCCTGATGCGCGCGAGCCGGTTGACGCTCGAGGGCTACCAGAACATCGGCTTTGGCCTGCGCGCCGTCGGTGTTATTGAAGGCGGGCTCAACATCGGCAACGGCGAGGGAGCGAGCAACCCGTCCGCTGCCGGCAACGGCTTTGACTTCGGCCGTGAGTCATTCGTTGGCCTCGGCAACGACGAATACGGCTACATCGATTACGGCCGGCAATACTCGCCGATCTGGGCGGTCAGCGCCGCCCCCACCGCGGATCCGTTCGGCGGCAACTATCTCGGTGGCATCGTCGCCATCGATCCGACGCTCGCCGTCAATTCCCGTGTCAGCAACTCGATCACGTATAACTACCGCTACACGTGGGAAGGCATGCTCGACCCCTCGCCGTCGCACGGCTTCGGCTTCGCCGCGATGTACGCGCCGGGCGTCAATCACACGGCGGGCGTTGCCGTCAACGCCGGCCAGCAGTTCGGCGCGTCCGCGTCCTACGGCACGAAGACGTGGTGGGTCGGCGCCGGCTACCACCAGATCGACGGCCTCAACCTCAACAACGGTGAAGCGCCCTTCAGCAACACCTTCATCCCCGTGCCGGCTCTGGATAATGTCCGGCTGGTGGAGTTGACGGTCTCAGGCTCCTACCTCACCCCCTGGGCCCGCCTGTTCGCGCAGTACAACTCGCAGAACGACGGCCGCAAGATCGCGGCCGATGATGGTGTTGAGCAGGACGACTGGTTCGTCGGTGCCGTCGTGCCGACCTTCAAGCACCAGAACCTCCGGTTCACCTACGGCCAGTTCTACAACAATACGACGTACGACGCGCGCTACTCGGTGTACCAGGCGAGCTATGAATACGACCTCGTGCAGGTGCCGGGTACCGCTCTGTATCTCGAGGGCGCGCTCGTCGATAACAACCGCCACTCGGCGCAGGGTATCCTCGGCGCGACCGATGTCGGCGGTCCCACCACGGGGCCGGAATCGGCGGATGACATTCTGCCGACCCAGCTGACGAAGGGTGGCACCTCGCTCGATTACGGCGCGACGGCCAGCACGATCGCGACGGGTATCCGGTTTATTTTCTAAGCGTAAGACAAGTAAGCAAGCGGTTCTTTTTTAAAAAGAACCAAAAAACTTCTGTTAGCTGGGTCTCGGGCGCGGATGCGCCCGGGGCCCAACTTATTAAAAAGTTTTTTGCTGCTTTTTTTCAAAAAAGCAGTGTTTGCTTAGCTAATTGACAAATCCATAGCTCAGTTGCATAGTTCCGCTGGTCCGAAACTAATTTCGGAATAGCGAATAATACCGCCAAGAGGAAACCAAAGTGAGCGAACCTATCCAGGCCGTCTGGGCGGCGGATGATCAACCGGCGACCGGGCCGCTGCGCGGCGTGCGCGTGCTCGATCTCACCACTGTCGTGATGGGGCCGTCCGCCACCCAGGTTCTGGGCGATCTCGGCGCCGATGTCGTCAAAATCGAAACCGCTGCCGGTGACTCCATGCGCTGGATCGGCCCCTGGCGAAACGAGGGCATGGGTCCGCTATTCCTCTGGGCCAACCGCAACAAGCGCAGCGTCGTGCTGGATCTGAAGACGCCGGAGGGCAAGGCCGCCGGCATCGCCCTCGCCGCGGAGGCCGATGTTGTCGTCTCCAACGTGCGGCCGCAGGGCCTTGCGCGCCTCGGGCTCGATTACGAGAACATCCAGCGCCTCAATCCCAAAATCATCTATTGCGCCGCCGTCGGCTACGGCGCCGGCGGGCCCAATGCCGGCCGCGCGGTGTACGACGATTTGATGCAGGCCGCCTCCGGCATCGCCGGGCTGTTCGGCCGCGTCGATGGCGCGCCGCGCTACGCACCGGTGAACATCTGCGACCGCATCGTCGGCCTCTACGTGGTGAACGCGATCACCGCCGCGCTCTATCACCGGGCGATGACGGGGGAGGGGCAGGAGATCGAGGTGCCGATGTTCGAGACGATGGCGCAGTTCGTGCTCTCGGACCATATCGGCGGCCAGGCTTTCGCCCCGGCCGTCGGCGAGATGGGCTACAAGCGCCTGATGTCGCGCACGCGCGGCCCGTATCCGACGAAGGACGGCCATCTCGCTCTGGTCGTCTACACCAACAAGCACTGGGAGGCCTTCGGCGCGTTGATCGGCCAGCCGGATATCATCCGCACGGATGCCCGCTTCGCCACGCAGGAGACGCGCACCCAGCACGCCCAGGATGTCGGCAAATTCCTCGCCGACCAGTTGCCCGCGCGCACCACAGCCGAATGGCTGGAGGCGCTGCACGGCATCGACATCCCGGCCTGCCCGGTGAATGCCATCGAGGACCTGTTCAACGACCCGCATCTGCGCGCCGTCGGGTTTTTCGAGGCGGTCGAGCATCCGAGCGAAGGCACGGTGAACGTCGCGCGCCACCCGGTGCGCTACAAGGCCTCGCCCGCCAACATCCGGCGCCTGGCACCGCGGCTCGGCGAGCATAACGCCGCGTTCCTGCAACAGGGCGAGCCCGGCGATCTGGTCTCCGCCCCCGGGGAGAACGCGGCATGAGCGAGATCAGGACCGAGCGGCGAGGGGCTGCCCTGTGGGTCTGGATCGACCGCGAGGAGCGTCGCAACGCGATGAACAAGGCCGTGCTCGCGGGCATCGAGGCCGCGATGCGCGAGGCCGCCGCGACACCCGGCTTGCGCGCCGTCGTGCTGACCGGCGCCGGCCGCAAGGCTTTCTGCGCAGGGGCTGACCTGTCGGACGGCACCGGCACGTTCACCCTCGGGCTCGACGAGCCGATGACCGATTTCGGCAAGCTCGCCCGTTTCGTGCGCGATTCCGGCCTGCCGCTGATCGGGCGCATCAATGGCGACTGCGTCGCCGGCGGCATGGGGCTGATGTCGCTGTGCGACCTCGCGATCGCCGCCGACCACGCGCGCTTTGGCCTGCCCGAGGTCAAGGTCGGCGTGTTCCCGATGCAGGTGCTGGTCTATCTGCGCCACATGATCGGCGCCCGGCACGTCAACGAGCTCTGCCTGACCGCGGAGTTGATCGCCGCCCCACGCGCCGCGGGCATGGGTCTGTTGAATGACGTGGTGCCTTACGAGGCGTTGGATGAGCGGGTCGACGCCCTGGTCGCGCGGCTGGCGCAGATGTCTCCCGTCGCACTCCGGCGCGGCAAATACGCGATCGCCGCGATGCAGAGCATGGGCTTTGCCGAGGCGCTCGCCTTCGCCGAGCAATCGATCGCGGTGACCTCGCTCACCTCGGATGCCGCCGAGGGCATCAAGGCGTTCAACGAAAAGCGCAAGCCGAGCTGGCAGGCGGAGACAGAGTAGATGCAGGACAAAATCGTGAAGATCGGCGGCGCCTCGGGCGCCTGGGGGGACAGCCCTGGCGCGCTCGGCCAGTTGCTCACCGCCGGTGTGGACTATCTGATGATGGACTACCTCGCTGAGGTGTCGATGTCGCTGCTCGCCCGGGCGCGCATGAAGGATCCGGAGGCCGGCTATCCGCCCGATGCCGTGCAGTATCTGGGCGCCGTGCTCGGCGAGATCGCGGCCAAGGGGGTGAAGGTTGCGACCAATGCCGGCGGCGTGAATCCGCTCGCCGCCAAGCGCGCGCTGGAGGCGATGATCACGGCCCAGGGGCTCGCTTTGAAGGTCGCGGTGGTCGAGGGGGATGACGTCATCCCCATGCTGCCCGCCTTGCGCGAGGCCGGCATCCGCGAGGCGGTGTCGGGCGCAGCCCTGCCATCGCGCATGCTGACCGCGAATGCGTATCTCGGCGCGCTGCCGATCAAGGCCGGGTTCGACGCGGGTGCGGACATCGTGATCACCGGCCGCTGTGCTGACTCCGCGCTGGCACTCGGCATCCTGATGCATGAATTCGGCTGGGCGGCGGATGACTATGACCGTCTGGCTGCGGGGAGCCTGGTCGGCCATATCCTGGAATGCGGCCCGCAGGCGACCGGCGGCAATTTTACCGACTGGCAGCGTGTGCCCGACTGGCACAAGATCGGCTACCCGATCGCCTTCTGCCAGGCCGATGGCGTGTTCCGCGTCGGCAAGCCGGCCGGCACCGGCGGCCTCGTTATCCCCGAGACCGTCGCCGAGCAGACCCTCTACGAGATCGGCGATCCGGCGGCCTATATCCTGCCCGACGTCGTGGCGGATTTCTCGCATGTGACCATTACCGCCGTGGGCGACAACCTCGTGGAGGTCGCCGGCGCGCGCGGGCGACCGCCGACGACGCAATACAAGGTCTCGGCGACCTATCAGGACGGCTACCGCTCGGTCGCGACCGTCTCCATCGTGGGACCCGACGCCGCGGCCAAGGCGGAGCGCACCGGGCGCACGCTGATCGACCGCGCCGAGATGCTGTTCGCCGAACGCGGCATCCCGCCTTTCACCGCGACACATATCGAGGCGCTGGGCGCCGAAGCGTCCTACGGGCCGGGCTCGCGGGCCAGGGCGTCGCGCGAGGTGCTGCTGCGGCTCGTGGTCGTGCATCCTAGCCGCGAGGCGCTGGAGATCTTCGGCCGTGAGCTCGGCTCCATCGGGCTCTCCTGCGCGCCGGGCACCACCGGCATCTACTCCGGCCGGCCAAAGCCGACCCCGGTCGTCCGGCTGTTCACGATGTATCTGGACAAGGCCGCGTTCAGCCCGCCGCAGCTCACCGTGGCGGATGCCGGCCCGGTCGCGGTGCCCGTGCCGCTCAGCGGCGGTTATGAAGCACCGCCGGTATTTGCCGGGCCCGCCGCGGATATCGCCGGGCCGAAGCAGGAGGTGCCGTTGCTGACGCTGGCCTATGCCCGCTCCGGCGACAAGGGCAACAGCGCCAACGTCGCCGTGTTCGCGCGCAAGCCCGAATACCTGCCATATTTGCGCCAGGTGCTGACCCCGGAGCGTGTCGTTGCCCAGTTGCAGCCGCTGGTGAACGGCCCGGCCGCGCGCTTTGAGGCGCCCGGCCTGCACGCGCTCAATTTCTTGATCCAGGACGCGCTCGGCGGCGGCGGCATGGCGTCGCTGCGGATCGACCCGCAGGGCAAGGCGTATGGGCAGATGGTGCTGGAGATGATGGTGCCGGCACCAGAGGCATGGATAAACGCAGACTAATTCGGCATCCGGTCCCTGATATCCGTCAGGGAGCTCCGTCAGCGAGATCCGTCAGCCTCCCGGCTCTCAGGACCAGATGTTTTCTGCTTCTTTTTTTCAAAAGACGAAGCCCTTGCTTGCCTTTGCCTCACCTGGCCGGCTTCATCTCCAACTTCCGGCAGGTCTCCAGCAACCGCGCCCCCACCTCATCCATCCGGGCCTCAAGCCGCGCCGTGGGCGCTGCAACGGTCACCAGGTACAGCGAGTGCTGCCACTGAAACGGGGCCGTGAGCGTGGTCAGCCCCTCGATGCTCTCGTTCATGTTGACGAACAGCCCGCGGGCGCGCCCCTGCAGTATTTTCTCCCGCAATGCGGTCTTCGAGGTGATGGTGTTGGAGGTTAGCGCCGTCAGCGTCAGCGTTTCCAGCACCTCATCCAGCGCGGCGTCGCTCAGGCTGCCGAGAATGGCGTTGCCGGCGGAGGCGGCGTGCAGGCTGGTGACGTTGTTGCCGACCCGTTGTTCAAAGCGCAGCGGGTGTGAGGTCTCGAAGGACAACAGATAGGTGCCCCGGAGGCCATTGACTTTCGCAAGCAGCACGGACTCGTCGAGGGCGTCGCGCAGTTCGCGCAGCAGCAGGTCGGCGCGTTGCACGACCGGGTCGTTCTCCGCGATGGTCTTGCCCACCTCGTAGAGCCGCAGGGTCGGGTAATAGCCGCCGCGCGGCGAGACCTCGTAGATGAAGCCGCGCTCCTGCAGGGCCTGCAGCACGTCATGGCAACTGGAAACCGGGATCGAGAGCAGGCGGGAGATATCGGACAGCGAGAGCGGACGTTTTTCGCGCGCAAAAAGTTCAAGAAAATCCAGCGTGCGCTCAACGATCTTTGACATCGAGGGAGAGTTTATCGTCAGAGCGGATAACAATCAACAGCATACATTCCGCAACGATTCGTGGGCCATAACATTTGCAGGTTGCCGCGTGCCCATATCCCTGGAAGGCCGCATCTATTTTTGCTGCGCGTCGCTCGCCGCGAGCCGGCGGTAGAGGGTGTTGCGGCTGATGCCAAGATGCCGGGCGGCGGCTGCAATGTTGCCGCCCGCCTCCTGCACGGCGCCCGCGATGCGGGCGTCGGAATGCGCGCGCAGCGTGGTGGCCGCAGCTTCCGTGGCGGCGACGGCCGCGGGTTTCACCGTTAGCTCGGCGAGCGCCTCCTCGCTCAGATGATGCAGGCGGATGACGGTCTCATCCTCGTCGAGCATCAGGCAGGCGGTGCGCAGCATGCCGGCGAGCTGGCGCAGATTGCCTGGCCAATGGTAACGCCGGCAGGCGGCCGCGACCTCGTCCGAGAGCCGCAGGCTGGTGCCGCTCTCGCCGCGTGCGGCGGCCTCGCGGGCGAGTATGCGCTCGATCAGCGCCGGCAGGTCCGTCCGCTCGCGGGCCGGCGGCAGGCAGACGGCGAGGCCGTTCAGCCGGTAATAGAGATCGGCGCGGAACGTCTGGGTGGCGATGCGCGCCTTGAAATCGCAATGGGTGGCGCTGATCAGCAGGAAATCGACCGGCACCGGCTTGCCGCCAATCGGCGTGACGGTGCGCTCTTCCAGCACGCGCAACAGGCGGGTCTGCATCTGCACCGGCATGTCGCCGATTTCATCGAGGAACAGCGTGCCGCCATGCGCTTCGCGGATCCGCCCGGGCGCGCCTTCGCGCCTGGCGCCGGTGAACGCGCCGGGTGCGTGGCCGAACAGCTCGGACTCGATCAGGGTCTCAGGCAGGGCGGCGCAGTTGACGGCGATGAAGGGCCCGCGCGCGCGGGGCCCGGCGGCGTGGATCGCGCGCGCCATCACATCCTTGCCGACCCCGGTTTCGCCCTGCAGCATGATCGGCACGGGCCGGCCCAGCACCCGGCGCAGCTGGGCGATGCCCTTGTGCACGCGCGGATCGCCGGTATCGAGCTCATCGAGCGGGTCCGCCTTGGCGGGCTCGGGCGCCGCGATCCGTCTGAGCGGCAGGCGTGTCTGCTCGATCGAGACCAGGATCGCGGCACCTTTGGGCAGGTTGAGGACGATCGGCTGGCCCTGCGCGTGCCGTTCCATGTCCAGCAGGTCGCGCAAGGTGACCCCGAAACACTCGGCGACGCCGCGGCTGCCGATATCGGTCGGGCTCAGGCCGAGCAGGCCGAAGGCGCTGCGGTTGGCGCCCTGGATGCGGCCGTCCTCGGAGAGCGCCAGCGCGCCTTCCATGAGGCTCTCGCCACCGCGCGGGGGCGAGCGGTGGAACCGCAGTTTCAGATGGTTCAGGAAGCTGAGCTCGAACATCCGATTCTCGATCATCTGCGCCGCCGCCCGCACGAGGCCGAAGGTGTGCGGATGGTAGCGCCGGGCGTCGCAGGAGATGTCGATCACGCCGACGAGCTTGCCGCTGGGCTCGACCAGCGGGGCGGCGGCGCAGGCGAGAAAGCCGTTGAGCCGCAGGTAGTGCTCGGCGCCGTTGACGACGATCGGCTTGCCCTCGACGAGGGCGGTGCCGACGGCATTGGTGCCGCGCTCTGTCTCTGCCCAGCAGGCGCCCGGCATCAGCGCGACCTGGGCGGCCCGCGTGCAGAAATCGGCGTCGCCGGCGGATTCCAGCAGAAAGCCATGCTCGTCGGAGAGCAGCATCACGCAGCCGGAATCCTTGATCTGGCCATAGATATAGTCGATCACGGGCCGCGCCTGGGAAATCAGGCTCGCCCGCCGCGCCGATGCGAGGACGAGTTCGCGGTGGCTGAGATGCGCATCCGCATGGCGCGATTCCGGGATCAATCCGGCCTGCCGGCAGCGCTGCCAAGAGCGGCTGATATCCGCAGGATCGGTCAGCAATGCGACCGGTTGTTCAGAATAAAACGCCGCCTCAGCGGTGGGCCGCCGGTGCTCCATGATGTCCTACGTCTCCGACCATGCCGGCGGCTTGTTGGTGTTTGCCGGCTTTTTATTCTTGTACGAGATTTTTACAGCAAGATATTTTTACAGTGAGGTATTTTTCTGGGTTACGCGAAGGCACGCTGTCGCAACCAATTTGTTAATCGCGGCATCTGTTGCGTGCAAGTGAAAAGGCGAGTGTCCCCTTTTGACACGATGTACCGTTCTGCAACGGCGCGCGCGGCCGCACATCCGCCGGACAGGCCAGGAATGCCCGCCTTGCTGCCGGCAAACCCGGCATCTCGCGCCCGCGTTCCCCCGCCGCGGATGAGCGTTCGTCTTTTCTGGCTATTTGGCACAGGCTTTGCTAAGCTTGGTTCAAGGCCTCCGAAGCGAGACCGAAGTTTGCGGTGAGTTTACTGACGGCAACCTAAAGAAATAACAGAGGAAAAACGACCATGTTGGATGCAGCGATTGCGCCCCTGTCCGGGAGCTCGGTGACTGGCTTCGCCTTCAAGGACCGCTACGACAACTTCATAAACGGCAAGTTCACCGGCCCCGTCGGCGGCCAGTATTTCGACAATGTTTCGCCCATCACGGGCCATGTGTTCACCCAGGTAGCCCGTTCGAACGAGGCCGACATCAACCTCGCTCTGGACGCGGCACACGCCGCGGCCGATGCCTGGGGCAGGCAGTCCATGGCAGCGCGGGCGCTGATCCTGAACAAGATCGCCGATCGCATGGAGCATAACCTCGACCTGCTCGCCTATGTCGAGACCGTCGATAACGGCAAGCCGATCCGCGAGACCACGTTCGCGGATATCCCCCTTGCGATCGACCATCTGCGCTATTTCGCCGCATGCGCGCGGGCCCAGGAAGGCGCGCTCTCGGAGATCGACGAGACCACGGTCGCGTATCATTTCCATGAGCCGCTCGGCGTCGTCGGCCAGATCATTCCATGGAACTTCCCGATCCTCATGGCGATCTGGAAGCTCGCCCCGGCACTTGCCGCCGGCAATGCCGTCGTGCTCAAACCCGCCGAGCAGACGCCCGTATCCATCCTGGTGCTGGCCGAGCTGATCGCCGACCTGCTGCCGCCCGGCGTGCTCAACATCGTCAACGGTTTTGGCCTCGAGGCCGGCAAGCCGCTCGCCTCGTCCAACCGGATCGCGAAGATCGCCTTCACCGGCGAGACGACGACGGGCCGGCTGATCATGCAGTATGCCAGCCACAACCTGATCCCCGTGACGCTCGAACTCGGCGGCAAGTCGCCCAACATCTTCTTCGAGGATGTGGTCGACCATGACGACGCCTTCCTCGACAAGGCGGTCGAGGGGCTCGTGATGTTCGCGCTCAACCAGGGCGAGGTCTGCACCTGCCCGTCGCGAGCCTTCATCCAGGAGGGCATCTATGATCGCTTCATGGAGAAGGTGCTGGCCCGCGTGAAAGCGATCAAGCAGGGCAACCCGCTCGATATGAGCACGATGATCGGCGCGCAGGCGTCCTCCGAGCAGGTGCAGAAAATCCTCTCCTATATCGATATCGGCAAGCAGGAGGGTGCGGAGTTGCTGATCGGCGGCGGCCGGCCTGAGGTGTCCGGCGAGCGGTCCGATGGTTTCTATATCGAGCCGACCATGTTCCGCGGCCACAACAAGATGCGCCTGTTCCAGGAAGAGATTTTTGGGCCGGTGCTCTCGGTGACCACCTTCAAGGATGAGGCGGATGTGCTGGCCCAGGCCAATGACACCCTCTACGGCCTGGGAGCCGGCGTGTGGTCGCGTGACGGGGCGCGCGCCTACCGGATGGGCCGCGGCATCAAGGCCGGCCGCGTCTGGACCAATTGCTACCACCTCTATCCGGCGCATGCTGCCTTCGGTGGCTACAAGCAGTCGGGCATCGGCCGCGAAAACCACAAGATGATGCTCGACCATTATCAGCAGACCAAGAACCTGCTGGTCAGCTACAGCCCCAACGCGCTCGGCTTCTTCTAGGGGCCCGGTGGTGACAACGCGACCGGAGCGGGTGCTGGCGACCGAGGCCGCCCTCGCTCTGATCGGCCGGCTGACGGTGGAACATGGCCCGCTCATGTTCCACCAGTCAGGCGGCTGCTGCGACGGCTCCTCGCCGATGTGCTTTCCCGTGGGCGGCTACATGCTGAGCCCGGACGACGTGGAGATGGGCATCATCGGCGGCGCGCGTTTCTATATGAGCCCGTCGCAGTTCGCCTACTGGAAGTACACGCAACTGATCATCGATGTCGTGCCCGGCATGGGCGGGATGTTTTCATTGGAGAACGGAACGGGACAGCGGTTTTTGACACGGTCGCGGATTTTCGATGAGGCCGAGGTCGCGGCTCTGGCGGCGTAAGGCAAGTCAAGCGCTTCTTTTTTGAAAAAAAGAAGCAAAAAACTTTTGTTACTCTCGGCCGGTGCTCATGAAAACGCCCAAGTCCCAAATTATCAAAAATTTTTTGGTTGCTTTTTTTCAAAAAAAGTAACCGCTTTCTACCAATCCAACTAACCAAAAAATGCCGCCAAAAAAGGCGCATTGAATAACCTAGGGGAAACACGATGCGAGCTACAAAGTCTTCCACACTGGCGCGCCATCTGCGGGCCGGTGCAGCATCCAGCGTCTGCGCCATCCTGGTTGCGTCCGCCGTGCCGCACGCCGCCGCCGCCGCGCAGGATCCGTATACGCCGGTCACCAGCGCGCAGCTGAACAACGCCGCCGCCGATAACGGCTGGCTGATGTTCGACCGCGACTATAGCGGGCGCAACTACGCGCCGTTCAACGAGATCACCGCGCAGAATGTCGGGCAGCTCGGCGTGGCCTGGAAATCCGACAAGGTCGACATCCCCAACGGTTTCGAGGACACGCCGATCGTCAATGGCGACTACATGTTCGTGACCACGCCCAAGGATCACATCATGGCGTATAACGCGGTGACCGGTGCGAAGCTCTGGCAGTATGACTACCCGGTGCCGGCCGCCGCCTATAAAACCGTATGCTGCGACACCAACAATCGTGGCGTCGCGCTGTTCAACAACCTGGTGATTTTCGGCACGCTCGATAACCACGTGGTCGCCCTCGATGCGTCGACCGGCAAGGTCGTCTGGAACATCTCGATCGAGGATCCGGGCGTCGGCTACTCCATTTCGGAAGCGCCTCTGGTCGTCAACGGCAAGGTGATCATCGGCTCGGGCGGCGGCGAGTACGGCGCGCGCGGCTTTATCGTCGGGCTCGACGCGCAGACCGGCGCGCAGGTGTGGAAGACCTACACGACCGCGGCCCCCGGCGAGCCTGGCGGCGACACCTGGCCGGCGGGCGCCTATGCGACCGGCGGCGGCGCGCCCTGGATGACCGGCACGTATGATCCGGACACCAACACGCTGTTCTGGGGTGCCGGCAATCCTGGCCCGTGGCTCGCGACCATGCGGCCCGGCAAGAACCTGTACACGGATTCCGTGCTGGCGCTCGACCCCGATACAGGCGCGATGAAATGGTACTACCAGTACACGGCGAACGACACCTGGGACTACGACGGTGTCAACACGCCGCAGCTGACCGACCTCACCTACAAGGGCGTGTCGTACAAGGCGATCGTCGAGGCGAACCGCAACGGCCTGTTCTATGCGATCGACCGGACCGACGGAAAACTCATCTACGCGCAGAAATTCACGCATGACACCTCGATCAAGGGTGTCGCCGACGGCCAGGCGGTGGATAATGCGGCGGTGCGCCCGGCGCTGGACAAGACCATTTTCACCTGCCCGAGCTTCCTCGGCGGCAAGAACTGGTGGCCGGCGGCGGTCGACCCCGAAACCAACATGGCCTACGTGCCGACGCTGCACGCCTGCATGACGATGACGGGCGTGCCGGTGAGCTACGCGGCGGGCCTGCCGTTCCTCGGCGAGACCTTCGTGATGAAGCCCGATCCCTCGAGCCCGGGCATCCTCGGCTCCTTCCAGGCGATCAACCTCTCGACCGGCAAGAAGGTCTGGGAGCACAAGACCGCGCAGCCCTGGGATGGCGGGGCGCTCGCGACCGCCGGCGGTGTCGTGTTCAGCGGCACGACCGACGGACATCTCTATGCCTTCAACAGCAAGACCGGAAAGATCCTCTGGACCAGCCCGGATCTCGGCTCGGGCATCATCGCGGATCCGATGTCCTATGTCGTCGACGGCAAGCAGTACATCGCCGTGTGGGCGGGCTGGGGCGGGGTATGGCCGCTCTGGTCGGGCAAGCTCGGCGCGTCTTTGGCCAATGCCCCGCGCGGGGGGCAGCTCTATGTCTTCCAGCTTAATTCGTAAGTGCCTTGAGACCCGGCCGCTGTTGCGGCCGGGGATTTGGCTTGGCCTTGCTTTGTTGGGCGGCGGTGCCGCGCAGGCAGCCCCCGTTCGGTTTTGTGTAGACAAGGCGAACCCGCTGGTGACCGTGGACATTGCGGTCGCGCAGGCGGTGTCCGAGCGCCAGAAACTCGACATGGTGCTGGTGACGCGCGACAGCAGCCAGGACGACGAGGATGCGGATTCCGGGCTATCGCAAGAGAAGTTCTTCGCCCACCTGTCAAAAACCTGCGATCTGATCATGGGCTTTCCGGTCGAGGCGCAGGTCGAAAACCTGCCGCGCGGCATGGCGGCGACCGCCCCCTATGTCGGCACGGGCTTCGTTACGGCGACGACCAGCATGCCGATCGCGGGGTTCGACGAGATGGCGGCGGACCGGCAGATCGGCGTCGTCTTTCTCACCGTGGCGTCGACCTATTTCACCGACCAGACGATGGCGCATGAGCATGTGTACTACACCAACGACCAGCTCTACGGCGCGCTGCTGCACGGCGAGGTGAATGCCGCCCTCATCTGGCAGCCATGGCTGAACCGCGAGCTTGCGGCGCATCCGCAAAAACTGCACGTGGCGAGGTTGGGCATGCCGCATGCCGCGTGGAACATCGTGGCGCTGTATCCGCAATCGGCCACAGGGGCGCCGGCGGTGCGCGCGTTCGACCTGGGGGTTGCGCGCCTGGAAGCGAGTGGCAAGCTGGCGGCGGTGGTGCATCCCTATGCGGTGCCGGCGATGGATCAACGAAACGAGAAGGTAGAATGATGGACAAGATGAATAGGCTGTTCGTGGGCTGCCTGCTGCTGGGGCTGCCGCTGGCGGCGCAGGCCGCAGCGCCGCCGCCGCTCTACACGGCCGCCCAGGCGACCGCGGGTGCGAATGTGTTCACGCAGAACTGCGCGATGTGCCATGGCGCCAACTTGCAGGGCGAGGCCGGCCCGGCGCTGATCGGCCAGGCTTTTGCCACCAGCGCTAACAAGTACACGGTGGGTGCGATTTTCAGCGAGATCGCCGAGCAGATGCCCGCCGGCGCGCCCGGGAGCCTTTCGCATGATGACTATAGCGACGTCATGGCCTATATCCTGAATAAGAACGGCTATCCGGCGGGGTCTCAGTCGCTGTCCTACGATAACAGCCTGGCATCGACCGTCCCGCTGGTGTCGCAAGTAAAATAACGAGATTTGCGGTGGCGACACCGCAGATAGCCGGCGGCAACTGGGCTGCCGGGTCTAACCAAAGGAGAGAAACGATGTGGCATAAACCCGTGATGACCGAAATCTGCGTCGGCGCTGAGATCAACAGCTACGTTTCCGCCGGCAGGAAGTAACCGTCGGACGAGGCCCAGGTATCTTTAAGGACGTTTTATGCGCCTGAGGGTACTTGGCGCCGCGGCGGGTGGCGGGTTTCCGCAATGGAACTGCCACTGCGCCAACTGTGCCCGCGCCCGCGCCGGCGATCCCCTGGCCCGTCCACGCACGCAGGCCTCGATTGCCGTTAGCGCCGACGGGCTGCGATGGGTGCTGTTCAACGCGAGCCCGGATCTGCCTTCGCAATTGCGTGATGCAGCCTGCCTGCATCCCGATCCCGCGCGCGGACCGCGGCATTCGCCCCTGGCCGCCGTTGTGATTTCGGGTGGCGACATCGACTGTATCGCCGGCTTGCTGTCGCTGCGCGAGGGCCATAAGTTTGTCGTCTACGCGGCTGATTTTGTCGGTGATATCCTGGCGCAAAGTCAGGTTTTCGGCGTGCTGAACCCTGACATCGTGCGGCGCGAAACACTGCCGTCGGCGGGGGGCATCTGGTTGCATGACGCGGCCGGGGCAGCGCTTGGCTTGCGCGTTGAGGCTTTTGCCGTGCTGGGCAAAATCCCGCTTTATCAGGAGGCCGGCCACGCGGCTGGCGAATTCACCCATGAGCGCGCGGTCAGCGGCCTCGAGATCACCGATACGGACGGGGGAAGCGTTCTCTTCATTCCGGGTTGCGCCGCTGTCACGGAGGATATTCGCGCCCGCGCGCAGCGGTCCCAAATCATGTTTTTTGACGGGACGCTCTGGCATGATCGCGAGATGATCGAGGCCGGCCTGTCCCAAAAAACCGGTGCGCGCATGGGTCATATCAGCATCTCTGGCGCCGATGGCAGCCTCGCCGTCTTTGCAAACACGCCGATCGCGCGTAAGGTTTTCATACATATAAACAATACGAACCCCATCCTCTGCGAGGATTCGCCGCAAGCATCCGCGGTGCGGCAGGCGGGATGGGAGATCGCGTATGACGGGATGGAGATGAGCCTATGACGGCAACCGATGCGGCGCCGCTGAGCCCGCAGGAGCTCGAATCCGCGCTGCGCGGTATCGGCGCGCAGCACTACCACAACCTGCACCCCTTCCATAAGCTCCTGCATTCAGGGGCACTCTCGCAGATGCAGGTGCAGGCCTGGGCGCTCAACCGCTATTACTACCAGAGCCGGATTCCGCAGAAGGACGCGATCATCGTGGCGCGTCTGCCCGATGCCGCGGAGCGCCGGGTCTGGCGGCAGCGCCTCGTCGATCATGATGGCGAGGGGCCGAATGATGGCGGCATCGCGCGCTGGCTGCGGCTTGCGGCCGGCGTCGGGCTCGACGCTCACTACGTGGAATCGACCGCCGGCATCCTGCCCACCACGCGGTTCGCGGTCGATGCCTATGTGCATTTCGTGCGCGACCGCTCGCTGCTTGAGGCGGTCGCGTCCTCGCTGACGGAGATGTTCTCGCCGATGATCATCGCCGAGCGGGTTGCCGGCATGCTGGCGCATTATGAGTTCGTCTCCCCCGACACTCTGGCGTACTTCAACGCCCGCCTGCACCAGGCGCCGCGCGATGCGGATTTCGCGCTGGACTACGTCAAGCGGCATGCGCGCACGCGGGGCGAGCAGGACCAGGTGCTGGCGGCGCTGCGCTTCAAATGCGATGTGCTGTGGGCGCAGCTCGATGGCTTGTACGCGGCGTATGTCGCGCCCGGGCATGTGCCGCATGACGCCTTCATGGCCGCCCCGCCGCTGCGGGCCGCGGGGTGAGCGTGGCCGTCACGTCGCTTGCCGCGGTGCCGGTGCTGCGCCGCGGCGTGCGCCGGCAGTATGACACCGCGCGCGGTGCCGCTGTCCTGCTCGCGCCGGAGCGCGTCATCGTGCTCGATGAGATCGCGGACGCGATCGTCGCCGAATGCAGGGACGGTCACTCGGTGCAGGTGATCGCAGCCTCGCTCGCCGCGCGCTTCGATGCGCCGCTCGCGCAAGTGGAGACCGATGTGATCGCCTTCATCGAAGATCTGGTCGAGCGCGGGCTGGTGTCGCTATGAGCGCGCTTGCACCGCCCCTGTCATTGATGGCGGAGCTTACGCATCGCTGCCCGCTGCAATGCCCCTACTGCTCAAACCCGCTCGCCTTGCTCAAAGTTTCGCAGGAGCGCGACACCGCGTTTTGGTGCGACGTGATCGACCAGGCGGCGGCACTCGGGGTGCTGCAGATCCATTTCTCCGGCGGCGAGCCGACTTTGCGTGGCGATCTGACAACACTGGTCGCCCACGCGACCGTGCGCGGCCTCTATGCCAATCTCATTACCTCGGCCGTGCTGCTGGATGCCGCCAAACTGGACGCGCTGGCGCAAGCCGGGCTTGGCCACGTGCAGATCAGCCTGCAGGGCAGCACCGCGGCGACGGCGGATCACATCGCGCATTACAGGAACGGCCATGAGCACAAACTGCGCATCGCGCGGCTGGTGCCGGCGGCCAACATGTCGCTGACTATCAACGCTGTCGTGCACCGGCAGAATCTCGAGGAGCTGCCGGCGATGATCGACCTTGCGGTCGAGCTTGGCGCAGACCGGCTGGAGATCGCGCATGTGCAGTATCACGGCTGGGCGCTGCGCAACCGCACGGCCCTGATGCCGACGCGCGCGCAGTTCGAGGCGGCGGATGCGCTGGTCGATGCGCGCCGCGAAGCCCTGCGCGGCGTGCTCGCCATCGACTATGTGGTGCCGGATTACTATGCCGCGTTCCCGAAAACCTGCATGGGCGGCTGGGGCCGCAAGACCATGAACATCACGCCGGATGGCCGCGTGCTGCCATGCCACGCGGCCGAGACGATTCCCGGGCTGCTCTTCGAGACCGTGGAGCCGGGCCGGCTGCGGGCGATCTGGGAGTCGGGAGGCGCCTTTGCTAAGTTTCGCGGCACGGATTGGATGCAGGAGCCGTGCGCGTCCTGCGTGCGGCGCGAGGAGGACTGGGGCGGCTGCCGCTGCCAGGCGATGGCGATCCTCGGCGATGCGGCGGCGACCGACCCCGTGTGCCAGTTCTCCCCGCATCACGCCGCGATGAACGAGCTTGCGACGGCGGCAGCGCAAACCGGTTCGGCGCCTTATGTTTTTCGGCGGCTTTAAGCTTGATGGGGAAGTAAGGGCTACTTTTTGTGAACAAAAAGTAGCAAAAAAACTTTTTGATGCTGGGGCAGGGGCGCTGACAGCGCCGACGCCCATGGCCCAAAGGAGCAAAAGTTTTTCGCTTCTTTTTTTCAAAAAAGCAGCGCTAATTTGCCTTCTCCTGAGCCTCGCCCCCCTCGCATCCGCCCAGACGCAATCCCCCGCCTCCAAGATACCCGTCATCATCGTGCATGTTTCCCCCTTGGGCAGTGCCGGCGTCGACATCTCGAAATGGCCGCACCCGGTGCAGGTGCTGGGCGGTCAGGATTTGCGCGCGGAAGGCACGGCGGACCTCACCGGCACGCTCGCCCGCAAGGCCGCGGGCGTTAGCCTCGTCAACAGCCAGGCCAACCCCTACCAGCCGACGATCCTCTACCACGGTTTCGAGATCTCGCCGATCCAGGGCACACCTGCCGGCCTCAGCGTGTATGTGAACGGTGCGCGCTTCAACCAGCCCTTTGGCGATCTCGCGCTGTGGAGCGTGCTGCCGGATGAGGCGATCGCCTCGCTCAGCGTCGAGGACGGCAACCCGGTCTTCGGCCTCAACGCGCTTGGCGGCGCCGTCAATGTCGTCATGAAAAACGGTTTTACCGCGGCAGGCGGGCAAGCCGAGCTCTCGGGCGGTTCCTTCGGCAAAATCGAGGGCAATCTCGAATACGGCCGCGAGGCCGGCGATGTCGCGGCCTATGTCGATCTCGGTGAAACGCACGAGGCCGGTTGGCGCGATCTGCAATCCTCCGACATCCAGAATTTCTATGCCGATCTCGGCTGGCGCGGCCCGCGGGCTGTGCTGCACATCAACGCGACCCTCGCCAACTCCAACCTTGAAGGACCGGGGAGCGTGCCGGTGCAGCTGCTCGATGCCGATCCCGCCGCGCAGTTTACCGGCCCGAACGCGATCGACGATAAATACGCGAAGCTGAGCGCGACGCTCGAACTGCAGCTCGATGCCAAAACCTCGCTGCAGGGCGTGCTGTATTACGACAACCTGCGCGAACAGCTCATCAACGGCAATGGCCCCAACGATCTGCCCTGCGGCCCGGGGCCCGATGCCGCCTATCTGTGCGAAGGCGGGCCGGGCGGCACTCTCAGCACCACGCGCGGCGGCGCGCCGATCCCGGATTTTGCACCTGGTGCCAACGCCTATGGCTATGACGCGCTGGCCCAGCTCAATCTCAACACCACCAACACCAACGGCTATGGCGGCTCGCTGCAGGTCACGAACACATCCCCGCTGTTCGGCCTTGCCAACCGGCTGGTCTCCGGGGTCAGCTATGATGGCGGTTTTACCAATTACGATGCTGATGGCTATGTCGGCGGCATCGACGAGGCAACGCGCGTCTACGAGACGCCGCCCGGCCTTGCGCATCTAGGTCTTGCGCAGCCCGGTTACCTGCTGGACGAGCCGGGCACCGTGCCGGTCGGTGTCGTCATCCGCAATGCGTATTACGGCGCGTATGTTTCGGACACGTTGAACATCACGCAAAAACTGGCCGTCACCGCGGGCGGGCGCTTCAACATCGCCAACATCGCGCTGCACGACCAGGGCCAGCCGGACCCGAACGCGCCCGGTGCGGGGCTCACCGGGCGGCATTACTACATGCATGCCAATCCGGCCCTGGGCGCGACCTATGACATCGCCCCGGCGCTCATCCTTTATGGCGGCTATTCCGAAGAGAACGCAGCCCCCACGCCGGCCGAGCTATCCTGCGCCAGCCCGCAGGATTCCTGCAGCCTCGCCAATTTCCAGTCCGGCGATCCCGATCTCAGACAGCTGATCACCCGCACCTGGGAGGCCGGCATTCGCGGCGGGGCGGCGGGGCCGCTCGGTCTGCTGGTCAGCTATACGGCCGACTACTATCATAGCGTCACCAATGATGACATCGAGTTTCTGCAGTCGCCGTTCAATCCGGCCGGGGAAGGCTATTTCTCCAATGTCGGCAATGTCCTGCGCGCGGGCTTCGATGCCAGCCTCACGATCAGCCGGGCGGCCTGGACCCTCTATGCCGCCTATTCGCGCACCAACGCGATGTTCGAGGATCGCTTCATCGAGCAGTCCAACAGCCCGGCGGCGGATGGCAATGGCAATATCACGGTCAACGCCGGCGATCGTTTGCCCGGCATCCCTGTGAATGTTTTCAAATTCGGCGGCGACTATCAGCTGACGGCGAGGTGGCATATCGGCCTGTCGGCCACGGTGCAGAGCGGCGTCTTCCTGTACGGCGATGAGGCCAACGAGACCGAAAAACTGCCGGGCTATCTTGTCGCCGATTTAACAACGAGCTATCAGCTGACGCCCGCGTGGCAGGTGTTTGGCACCATCGAAAACCTGACCGATGCGCGCTACTATAATGACGGGACGTTCTCCCCGACCGGCCTCGATGGCGGCGTGTATGTGGCGCAGGCGCCTGACTACAGCGATCCGCGCAGCTACAGCCTGGCCGCCCCGATCGGCGCGTTCGCCGGCGTCAGACTTAAGTTCTGACACGCGAACGTTGTTGATCCAGATCAAGGCGCCGACAGCTTACGTCCCTCTAACGTCTGCCATCGATCCCGTCGGGATCACCTTGCCAGAGGAGGCTGTGGAGATGAGGCTCATCATTCTGGGACCGCCCGGTGCTGGCAAAGGCACCCAGGCGACGCGTATCGCGGCCCGCTACGCGATCGCGCATGTCGCGACCGGCGATATGCTGCGCGTCGAGGTCGCGGCCGGCTCGAGCGTCGGCGAAGAGGCGAGGGCGGTGATGCAGGCCGGCGGCCTGGTCTGCGACGACATCCTGATCCGCATGCTGGCGGCCCGGCTGGACCGTGCCGATGCCGCCCGCGGCTTCATCCTCGACGGGTTCCCCCGCACCCTGGTGCAGGCGCTGGCCTTCGACAACCTGCTGAAAACCCGGGCGAGGCGGCTCACCGCCGTGATCTCGCTCACGGTCGACGAGGCAGCCCTCATCGGCCGGATCGCGGGCCGCTTTGCCTGCGGGGCCTGCGGCGCCGCCTATCACGACACGCTCAGGCCGCCGCGCCGTGCGGGGCATTGCGACAATTGCGGCGGCACGCAGTTCACCCGGCGCGCCGATGACAACGCCGCCACCGTGCAGGCGCGCCTGGTCGCCTACCATCAACAGACGGCGCCGCTGCTGCCGTATTACGAGGCCCAGCAACGGTTGTTCCGCGTGGATGGCATGGCGGCGCCGGAAGCCGTCTTCGCCGCGATCACCGCGATCGTTGATGAGGAGGACCGGGCCGCCTCGATCGCCGACACCGCCGCCGCGTCCTAGCGCGTCGCTCCGGCTTGAACGCGGCCGGTGGATCGCCACATGGGGTCGCGTATGTCACGCCTCGCGCAAAATAATTGGCTCGAAACGGCTTGCTGATCCGGCTGATGGCGTGGCACCGTTGATACAGGCAAGCGACCCGCCCGCGCCCCCGGTCTACGAAACCTGGCGGGAATGCGGCCATTGCGGGTTGGTCTCCGCTTTGCCGGAAAAGCAGCCGACCTTTGTCGTCGAGTGCCCGCGCTGCACGCATACGCTGTGGAAGATGCGCAAGCACCCCTTCGAATTTCCGCTCGCCTGCGGCCTCGCCGGTGCCCTGTTCTACGTCTTTGCTTTGATCGCGCCGTTCCTCGAGGTCAGCGCCTACGGCCGGTTCTCCCTCGCCCGCATCTCGACCGGACCGATCGAACTCTCGTCGCAGGGCTTCGCGCTCGTCGGCGCGCTCGTCATGGCGGCGACCGTCATATTCCCAGGGATCAAGCTCGGCATCATGCTGCTGACGCTGGGCGGCCTCGAGACCCGGTGGTTCTCCCGCCGGCTGCTCCGCTTTACCTTCCGCTGGTACGCGCCACTGGCGCCGTGGGCGATGATCGACGTCTATCTGCTGGGGTTTCTCGTCGCCTATACGCGGCTCACCGGGCTCGCCAACGTGCATCTCGACACGGCCCTCTATTCGCTGATCGGGCTGATGGTCTCCATGGCCGCGGCTGACGCCAGCCTCGATTCCGAGGCCGTGTGGCGCGCGCTGGACGACGCGCCGCCGCCCGTGCCCGAACACGCCCTCCCGCACACGCTGATCGGCTGCCACACCTGCGGTCTGCTGAACGATGCGCCGCCCGGTGCCCGCTGCCGGCGCTGCGACACGGTGCTGCACCGGCGCAAGACCGATAGCATCAGCCGGTCCTGGGCCTTTCTGATCGCTGCGGTGATGCTCTACATCCCGGCGAACATCTACCCGGTGATGTTCATCACGCAGGCCGCCACGAGCCATGATTTCACGATATTCGGGGGCATCGAGGAGCTGTTGTCCTACGGCCTGTGGCCGCTAGCACTGCTGGTGTTCTTCGCCAGCATCACCATTCCGCTGATGAAGCTCTTGATTCTCGCCTACATGCTGGTGCAGACCCAGCGCCGGCACGACACGCATCTGCTGCTGCGCACACGGGCTTTTCGTCTGATCGATTTCATCGGCCGCTGGTCGATGATCGATGTCTTCATGATCTCGATTTTGGTGGCGCTGGTGCGATTTGGACAGTTTGCGGATGTGATCGCGGAACCGGGGGCGCCTTGTTTCGCCGCCGTCGTCGTGCTGACGATGTTCGCGGTCGAGGCGTTTGATCCCCGCCTGATGTGGGACCAGGCGGAACCGCAGCGCGATGGCGCGCCGGTGCCGGCATGAGCGGCGTCGCCAGCCCGCCACCGGCCCGGCTGCGGCGGCCCAAATTCTCCTTCGTCTGGCTGATCCCGCTGATCGCAGGCGTGATCGCGGTCTATCTCGGCTATCGCACGCTGATCGAGCAGGGGCCGCTGATGACCCTGACCCTCAACACCGCCGAGGGCCTCGCCGCCGGCCAGACGCAGGTGAAGTACAAGGCGGTCGCGCTCGGCACCGTCGAGAACATCGATCTGTCGAAGGACAACCAGCACGTTGTCGTCAAAGTGCGGATGAATGACGTCGGCGCGCGCTTCCTCACGAACCATGCGCGGTTCTGGGTGGTGCGGCCGCGCTTCACGCCGAACGACCTCTCGGGCCTCGATACGCTGGTGTCGGGCGCGTATATCTCGGTCGATCCGGGCCCGCCGGGCGGCACGTCCACCACCCATTTCGTCGGCCTCGAGCAGCCGCCCGGCATCCGCTCGGACGTGCCGGGCCGGACCTATACGCTGACGGCGGAGAATCTCGGCTCGCTCGCCTCCGGCTCACCGGTGTTCTACCGCGATGTCATCGTCGGCGAAGTGCTGAGCTATGACCTCGGCAACGGCCTGGGGCCGGTGAAAATCAGCGTCTTCATCCGCGCCCCCTTCGATGACCTGGTCCGCCCGGAGAGCCGTTTCTGGAATTCATCGGGCGTTGCCGCCGCCATCCAGGGCGGCGTGCTGCAGATTGAACTGCAATCCCTCCAGGCGCTGATTTCGGGCGGCGTGACCTTCTCGGTGCCGCGGGCCGCCGATAACGCGGCACCCAGCCCCGATAACGCGACCTTCCCGCTCTATGCCTCCAAGCAGGAGGCCGAGGCCGCCTCCTATCAGACGCAGCTGCCGGTCGTCTCCTACCTCACGACCTCGGTGTCAGGGCTCACGCGGGGCTCGCCGGTCGAGCTGCTCGGCATCCAGGTCGGCGATGTCACCGGCGTGAAGCTGATCGTCGATCCGAACGGCAACGACGTGAAGGCGCGCGTCGATATGCGCCTGCAGCCAGGCCGCGTCGTCTCCGAGGCGCAGGCCGCGGCCGCGCAGGATCCGCTGCCGTTCTTCCAGAACCTCGTCAACCATGGCCTGCGGGTCGAGATCGGCACGGAAAGCTACGTCACCGGCCAGAAGATGATCGCGCTGACCATGGAACCCAACGCCAAACCGGCGACGGTGACCCGCGAGGGCGACGCGCTGGTGCTGCCGAGCAATGCCGGCGGTCTCGACAGCATCCTCAGCTCCGTCTCCGACATCACGTCAAAGATCTCCAAAATGCCCCTCCAGCAAATCGCCGAAAACGTGAACAACCTCCTGGTCACCGCCAACCACACGATCGGCGGGCCGCAGGTCAAACAAAGCCTGAACCAGCTGAACGCGACCCTGAAGACCGCGAATTCGACGCTGCAGGGCGTCAACCAGAGCTATGGCCGCGATTCCGACTTCCAGCAGAGCCTCTCGCAGGTGCTGCAGGAGGCGGACGAGGCGCTGCGCTCGGTCAAGCTGCTCGCCGACTACCTCAACAAGCACCCGCAGGCGTTGCTGCTCGGCCGGAGCGGCGGCCAGTGAGGCGCCGGTCTCTGCTGATCCTGGCAGGTGCCACCGCACTCGCGGGCTGCAGCGCGCCGCCGCCGGCCGACTACCGGCTCGCCCCCGTCCCCGGGCCCACGCGCGCGGGCGCGCCGCCGACGATCGCGGTGCGCGACATCACGATCCCGGCCGAGCTCGACCAGGACAACATCCCGATGCCGGGCGGGACCTACCAGTTCAACACCTTCCCCAACGCGGTCTGGTCAGAGCCGTTCGACGACATGCTGCGAATGGTCATGGTGCAGAATCTCGCCCAGAGGCTGCCGGGTGCGAGTGTCATCGCGAGTGGCGGCGCCATCGGCGCGCCCGCGAAGGCGCTGGTCGAGATCAACCTCCTGCGATTCGACCCCGACCCGCAGGGCGACATCCTGCTGATCGCGCAGATCGCGATCAAGTCCGGGACTAACCAGGCGCAGTGGCGAACTGACACGTTCTCAGGGACGATGGCGGCCGCGGCATCTCCCGCGGGAGTGGCGGCGGCGATGAGCGCGCTCTGGGGAATGGCCAGTGACCGGGTTGCGGAGATGTTGGGGCAGTAGGAGTAGGCAGCGCTACTTTTTGTGAACAAAAAGTAGCAAAAAAACTTTGTTAAATTGGTTCATGGGTTGTGATGCGGCCATGGCCCGAAGCGCTTGCCTCTACGCCACAATCAACTCCCTGATCCTCGTCGCCAGCGCCTCCATCGCGAACGGCTTCGTCAGCACATGCATCCCCGCATCCAGATGCCCGTGGCTCAGTACCGCGTTCTCCGCATAGCCCGTGATGAACAACACGCGCAGCGCCGGCCGCACCGCGCGCGCCGCATCCGCCAGCTGCCGGCCGTTCATCCCGCCAGGCAGCCCCACATCGGTCACCAGCAGGTCGATCCGATGCTCCGTCTGCAGAATGCGCAGGCCGGCCGCGCCGTCGGAGGCTTCAAGCGCGTGATAGCCGAGCTCCTGCAGCACTTCCGTCACCAGCATGCGCACGGTCGGCTCGTCATCCACCACGAGCACGGTTTCGTTATGGCCCGCGCGCGGCGCCTCGATGAACGGGGGTATCGCCTCTGCCGCCTCCGCGGCACTCGCGTTATGCCGCGGCAGGTACAGGCTCAGCGTCGTGCCCTGGCCCACCTCCGAGTAGATACGCACATGCCCGCCGCTCTGGCGGACAAACCCGTAGATCATCGAAAGCCCGAGGCCGGTGCCCTGGCCAATCGGCTTGGTCGTGAAAAACGGATCGAAGGCGTGGTTGATCACATCCTGCGTCATCCCCGTGCCGCTATCGGTGACGCTGAGCGCCACGTACTGCCCGGGGCTCAGATCGCGTTCGCGCGCGGCCCGCGTGTCGAGCCATTTATTCGCCGTCTCGATCGTCAGTTTCCCGCCATGCGGCATCGCGTCGCGGGCGTTGATCGTGAGGTTGAGCAGCGCGTTCTCGAGCTGGTGCGGGTCAACCAGCGTGGTCCACAGCCCGCCGGCGGCGGCGACCTCGACGGTGACGGACGGGCCCATGGTGCGGCGGATGAGCTCTTCCATGCCCGCGATCAGGCGGTTGACGTTGGTGGGCTTGGGGTCGAGCGTCTGGCGCCGGGAGAAGGCGAGGAGCCGGTGGGTGAGGGCGGCGGCGCGCCGTGCCGCCCCCTGCGCCGCAGCCACATAGCGCTCGGCATCGCGGCCGCCGAGCCGGCCCTGCACCAGCCGGGCCTGCAGCAATTCGAGCGACCCCGTGATCCCGGTCAGCAGGTTGTTGAAATCATGCGCGAGGCCGCCGGTGAGCTGGCCGACAGCCTCCATCTTCTGGCTCTGACGCAGTGCTGCTTCGGCCTCCATCAGCTCCTTGGTGCGCGCCGCCACCTGCGTCTCCAGCGATGCGGCGAGGTGGCGCAGGTCCGCCTCGGCCATCCGCCGCGCGATCGCCATGCGCGTACGCTGCGCGACCTCGTGGATGAACGCGAGTTCCTCCTCCGGCCAGGCCCGCGGTTCCGCATGGTTGAGATAGAGCAGTGCGACCAGCCCCTGGTGCTCGGTCACCGGCATGTTGATGAAAGCGGCGGCGCTGATCGCCTTCAGGGCATCGGCGGTGAAGGCCGTGCGTGGATCGGCGAAGGCATCCGCGACGATCACCGTGTCGCCGCGCTTCAGATCGTCGATGTAGGAGCCGTAATCGCGAAACTTCAGCACGCCCGCGATGCTCTTGATGCCGGGCGCGTTCCAGTCCCGCTCGATCGTGATGGTCTCGGTCTGCGGGTCGATCGTGCCGTAGCCGGCGCGGCTGACGCCAAGGGTCAGCCCGAGCGTTTCGGCCGCCGCGTAAGCGAGCTCCGCCGGATTTTCAAGGCCGCGCAGCCGCGCATCGAGGGCGAGCAGCGCGCGGCTCTTGCACTCGGCGTTCTTGCGGTCGGTGATGTCGATGCACACGCCGGGGAAGCGCACCGGCGTGCCATCCGGCGCATGCAGGCAGCGTCCGCGCGCCGCCACCCAGCGCACCGAGCCGTCGGCCTGCAACAGCCGGTACTCCGCGACGAAATCCTCGCCCGTCCGCACCGCCGCCTCGATGGCAGCCCCCGCGCGTCCGCTGTCCTCGGGATGGATGTTCTGCGTGAAGGCCGCGATTGGCGCACCGGCGGCGGCGCGGGTCACGTCGACGCCGAACAGCCGCGCGAACCGCGCATCGGCGCGCACGAGATCCGCCTGAATGTCCCAGTCCCAGGTGCCGACCGTATCGGCCGCGGCGAGCGCGAATTCGGTCCGTGCCTGGGCATTGCGCAGCGCGTCCCGGTCGAGATGCGCCGCCGTTACGTCGTTGCATATCACGAGCGTTCCGCCGACCCCGTGTGGTGCTGTCGCGTCATCGAGCGGGGCGTAGCCGTAGGTCCACCAGACATCCTCGCGCCGGCCGTGCCGCGTGATCGGCACCAGCTGGTCCTCGAACCAGGTCGGCGGGCCGCCGCTCATCACCTGCTCGATCTGCGGCCCGATGACCGGCCAGATCTCGTCCCAGACCGCCCGTCCGGGCTGGCCGAGCGCGTGCGGATGGCGCTCCGGCCCCAGCAACCGCGCATACGCGTCGTTATAAAAACACAGGCGCTCCCGGCCCCAGAATACGAACATCGGGTGCCCGCTCGTCAGCAGCAGCCGCAGGGCCGTCCGCAGGGCCTGGTTCCAGCCGCTGATCGGACCGAGTGACGTCGCGGACCAATCGCGCGCACGGATATGCGCCGCCATGGCGCCGCCATGCGTTAGAAAATCGACGGCTGACCGTCCCCGCTCGGCGTTCAACGCCTCACCTTCATCCCGGACATCCCGATCCCGTCCCGCTTCTTGTCAGACCCAAACATCCGGATACAAGTGGCGAGGAAGGCCTGCAATTCCAATGGGTTTTTCGATACCCGCGCGTTTCGCGCCGCGATACCGGCTTGACGGCGATTCGCGGCGCCGATAACTCATTGCCGTCCACGAAATATCCATCGCTGTCGCGAAGAAATAACATGTCCTGGAGGGCGCCATGAGTTCCATATTCGAAGGTCTGGCCAACACGCCCGAGCGCGCTGAACTGCGCGACGCCATCCGCACGATCTGCGACCGCTTCGATGATGCCTACTGGGCGGCGAAGGACGCGGCCCATGAATTCCCGCACGAATTCGCCAACGCCATCGCAACCGGCGGCTGGCTCGGCATCGCCATGCCGGTCGAATACGGCGGTGCGGGCCTCGGCGTCACCGAAGCCGCGATCATGATGCAGGAAATCGGCCGCTCCGCCGGCGTGTTCGCCGCCTGCTCGACCGTGCACATCAACATCTTCGGCCTGCACGCCATCGTGAAGCACGGGACCGAGCGCCAGAAGGAAGAGTGGCTCCCGGACGTGATCAGCGGCGCCAAACGCGCCTGTTTCGGCGTGACCGAACCCGATGCCGGGCTCGACACCTCAAAGATCAAAACCCGTGCTGTCCGCGACGGTGATCACTACATAGTCCAGGGCCAGAAAATCTGGACGAGCACGGCCCAGCAGGCTGACAAGGTGGTGCTGCTCGCCCGCACAACCCCGCGCGAGCAATGCGCCAAGCCGACCGACGGCCTCTCGCTGTTCTACGCCGACCTCAACCCGGCGCATGTGGAAATCCGCGAGATCCGCAAGATGGGCCGCCACGCCGTCAACTCCAACCAGGTGTTCTACGACAACCTCATCGTCCCCGTATCCTGCCGGATCGGCGAGGAAGGGAAGGGGTTCCGCTACATCCTCGACAGCCTCAACCCCGAGCGTATCCTCAATGCCGCCGAATGCATCGGCATCGGCCGCCGTGCGCTTGAAAAGGCCGTCGCCTATGCCGGCGAGCGCGAGGTGTTCGGCCGCAAGATCGGCATGAACCAGTCGATCCAGCACCCGCTCGCCGAATGCTGGTCGGAACTCTACGCCGCCGACCTGATGACGCTGCACGCGGCGGAACTATGCGATGCCGATGCGCCGTGCGGCTTGCAGGCGAACGCCGCCAAATACCTCGCCGCCGACGCCGGCTTCAAAGCCTGCGATCGCGCGATCCGCACGCATGGCGGGATGGGATACGCGGCGGAGTACCACGTGGAGCGCTATTTCCGGGAGATGGTCGCGACACAGCTCGCACCGGTGTCGCGGGAGATGATCCTGTGCCATATCGCCGAGCGCGCCCTCGGGCTGCCGAAGTCTTACTAGATAACCAAGCACTACTTTTTATGGACAAAAAGTAGGAAAAAACTTTGGAACTGTGGGCCATGGGAGTTGGCGGTAGCCCGGCACTCAGAAGCAAAGTTTTTTGCTTCTTTTGTTCACAAAAGAAGCGCTTGCTTGCTTCTTCATTTCCTTATCGCATCCCCCGCATCCCGCGGCAGCCGCACGTAACCCACAATCGAGCCCATCGTCAGCACCGCGGCGGCGATGAACGCGAACCGGAAATCCGGTAGCGTGAAATGCCCCGCCGCCGAGGGATACAAGGCATGCCCGGCCCGCAGCGCCAGCGCCCCAAAAGCGATGCCCATGCCGATCGTCATCTGCTGGGCGACACTCCACAGCGTGCTGGCCGAGCCTTTCTGCGCCTCGCTGATATCGGCGTAGGCGAGGGTCGCGAGGGTCGAGAACTGCATCGAGCGCGCGATGCCGTAGATGAACAGCGTGCCGACCAGACAGGCCAGCGGCAGCGCCGGGCGCAGAAATCCCAGGGCCGCGATGGCGAGGGCCGCCACGGTGATGGTCGCAATCGCGACCGGCCGAAACCCGAAGCCGTTCAGGATGCGCGAGGTAAAAACCTTCATGCCGAGATTGCCCGCGGCACTGCCGAGCAACAGCAGCCCCGACTGGAAGGGCGAGAGGCCAAAGCCGATCTGGAACAGCAGCGGCGAGAGGTAGGGCACGGCCTCGATCCCGATGCGGCTCGCCGAACCGGACAGCACCGTCACCGCAAAGGTCTGCACGCGCAACGTCCGTAGATCCAGCAGCGGGTTCGTGGTCCGCCTGGCATGGCGGATCGCGAGCCCGCCCAGCGCAAGCCCGGCGGCCACGCACAGCAAAGCTTCGGCCAGCGGCGCGTTTTGCCGGCTCGCAAGCTCGGTCCCGAACAGGATCAGGATCAGCGCGCCCCCCGTCAGCCCGAAACCGGCCAGATCGAGCGGGCGCCTTTGCCCGAACTGGTTCGGCACATAGGTGAGAATGGCGAGGCCGGCCGCGATGCCGAACGGCACGTTGATGAAAAACACCCAGTGCCAGGAGGCATAGGTGGTGATGAACCCGCCGAGGCTAGGGCCGAGGACGGGGGCGATGATCGCGGGCCAGGTGATGGTCGAGATCGCGTCCAGCAGCCGGTTTTTCTCGGTGTTGCGCACGACGATCATCCGACCCACCGGCACCATCATGGCTCCGCCCAAGCCCTGCGCGATGCGCGACGCCGTGAAGGCGCCGAGGCTGCCGGCAAACCCGCAGGAGACCGAGGCCAGCGTGAAGACCACGATCGCGCCGAAAAACACCGTGCGCGACCCGGCGCGATCCGCCACCCAGCCGCTGACCGGGATGAACACCGCGAGCGTGAGCATGTAGGCCGTCATCCCGAGGCTCACCTCGTTCGGGCCGACATGAAAGGAGTGCGCCATCTGCGGCAGCGCGGTCGCGATGATCGTGGTGTCGAGATACTCCATGAAGAACGTCGCCGCGACGATATAGGGCAGGGTATTGCGGTGCAGCCTCGTCATGGCGGCGTCGTACCGTTGCGCTTGCGCGCTGCCAATGGTGCGGATGGCGGGACTTGAACCCGCACTCCCTTGCGAGAAGCAGATTTTAAGTCTGCTGCGTCTACCGATTTCGCCACATCCACCGTAGGGGCGGAACTGCCATGATGGGCGAGGCTTCGCAAGGTAAGGGGTCGAGGTGGCGGAAGGACTACTTTTTGTGAACAAAAAGTAGCAAAAAAACTTTATTAATTCAGGTTATGGGCGCTGACGCGGCCAGAGACCAAGGCCCAGCGTTCGGGATTTTTTTGCTTCTTTTTTCAAAAAAGAAGCCCTTACTTGCTTCATTGACTCGACGCGGCCCGCTTTTGCATCACTGCCGCATGGCCCGTTCACCCTCCGTTCCACTGCCCAAGCGCCTGGCGCGGAAAAAAACGCCGCAGCGCCTGCGGCTCGCCTGGCGCGTGCTCCGCCTGCTCATCATCGCCGCCATCTGGGGCGGCGCCGCCATCGGCCTCGCCGCGATCTGGTTCACCTGGGACATGCCGAACCCCGCCATCGCCGTCACCCAGGCCCGCCGCCCGGCCATTCGCCTGCTGGACCCGGCGGGCCAGCTCGTCGCGCGGTTCGGCGATGCCTCCGGCGACGTCGTCCTGCCGGACGAATTGCCGGATTACGTGCCGGCCGCGTTCATCGCCATCGAGGACCGTCGCTTCTACGGGCACGGCCCGTTCGACCCGGAGGGCCTGCTGCGCGCCGCGGTCTCGGATGCGATCCACCGCCGCATCGTGCAGGGCGGCTCCACGCTCACCCAGCAGGTCGCCAAAACCTTGTTCCTGTCGGACCAGCGCTCGCTGCGGCGCAAGGTGCAGGAGGCGGTGCTGAGCCTGTGGCTCGCGCGGCATTACACGAAGTCCGAAATCCTCGGCATCTACCTCAACCGCGTGTATCTGGGGGACGGCGCCTACGGGGTGGACGCGGCCGCCAGGCTCTATTTCGGCGTGCCCGCGCGCCAGCTCACGCTGGCGCAGGCCGCGATCCTGGCCGGACTGCCCAAAGCCCCCTCGTCGCTCAATCCGCTCGCCGACCCGCAGGCCGCCGCCACGCGCGCGATGCAGGTGCTGGACGCCATGGTGGCGACGCAGGCGATCACGCTCGACCAGGAGAACGCGGCCGAGCTGCAGTTGGCGGACGCCGCCTCGCCGGTCTCCCGCACCTCCTGGTTCGCGCTATGGGTGATGCAGCAGGCGGGTGCAGCGATCCCCGAGGGTGAGGACGCCACCCTTTCGACCACCTTGGATGCCGGGCTGCAGACCGCGGCGGAAGCGGCGCTGGACGACGCCATCGCCTCGCAGGGCCCGGCGCTGCATATCAGCCAGGGGGCAGTGGTCGTGCTGGATGCGAGCACGGGGGCCGTGCGCGCCCTGATCGGCGGCGTCGGCGACCGCGAGGGGTATGACCGCGCCGTGCTGGCGCGCCGCCAGACCGGTTCGGCCATCAAGCCGATCGTCTGGCTCGCCGGGCTGCTCGCGGGGATGACGCCGGACGACACCGTTCTCGACGCGCCGCTCTATTTCAAGGGCTACCATCCGCATGACTACGAGGGCCATTATCATGGCGAGGTGAGCATGACGGCGGGGCTGGCGGATTCCATGAATACCGTTTCGATCCGCATTCTGCTGCGCGCCGGCGGTGCGAAGCGCGTCATCGGCGTCGCCCGGCGGCTCGGCCTCGACGATCATTTTCCCGATGACGCGACGATGGCGCTCGGCACCGGGGCGGTCGGCGTCATGCAGCTCGCCGGCGCCTATGCCGCGTTCTTCAACGGCGGCCACCGCGTCACCCCGCACGGAATCACGGCGCTCAACGGCGCGCCGTTCCCTGTCCCGGGCCCCGTGCCCGCCGTACCGGGAGACCTCGTGGCCGAGGTCGCGCAGATGATGCGCGCGGTCGTGACCAGCGGCACCGGTACCGCCGCCTTCATCCCCGGCGCCTACACGGCCGGCAAAACCGGCACGACGCAGGATTCGCGGGACGCGTGGTTCGTCGGCTACGCGCATGGCGACATCATCGCCGTCTGGGTCGGCAACGACGATAACACCCCCATGGACAAGGTGACCGGAGGCACCGTGCCGGCGGCCGTTTTCAAAACGGTGGCCGAGGCGATACGATAAGCCAGCTCTGCCTCTGCGCTCACCCCGGAGTTTCGAAGTGATCACCGAAGCCGCCAAAACCTCGTCAAAAGTTCCCGAAGTCGTTCTGTCGTTCTGGATCATCAAAATCGCCGCCACCACCCTGGGCGAAACCGGCGGCGATACCTTCTCCATGAGTTTCAAACTCGGCTACGCGGTCAGCAGCTTCATATTCTTCGCCCTGTTCGTGGTCATCGTCGCCGCCCAGATCAGGGCGGCGAAATTTCACTCCTGGCTCTACTGGGCCACGATCGTCGCCACGACACTTGTCGGCACCACGATGGCGGATTTCGCGGACCGCTCCCTCGGCATCGGCTATTTCGGCGGCTCCAGCCTCCTCTTCGCCGCCGTCCTGATCGTGCTTGCCGCCTGGCGCCTCACGACCGGCTCGATCGTGGTCAGCCGCATCACCTCGGTGAAAAGTGAAACATTTTACTGGGTCACCATCCTTGCCTCGAACACGCTCGGCACGGCGCTGGGCGACCTTGTATCCGATGGCCTGATTTCGGTTTCACCGGTGGCGCGCTGTTTTTCGCGGGCCTGATCCTGGTGACGGCACTGATCTACAAGTTTACCTCGGCGTCCCGCGCCATCCTGTTCTGGGCCGCCTTCATCCTCACCCGCCCGCTCGGCGCCACCTTGGGCGACCTGCTGACCAAACCCATAAGCCATGGCGGCTTTGATCTCAGCCGCCCGGTGTCCTCGGCGCTGATCGCCATTTGGATAGCGATCTGCCTGCTGATTCTCCCCCAGCGCGCCGGCGCGTATCCCGCCTCCTGACGAGCGGTACGAAAATCCTGCTTTGTTCGAAGACGCAGGGCTCGCCTACGCCCCCATGGCCGCCAGCATGAACCGCCGCTTCAACCCCGGCATCCTGTCCACCGCCGCGAGCCCGAGGTCGCGCGCCAGGCGCAGCGCCGGGTTGTTCGTTGAAAACAACCTGTCCAGCGCATCGGTGGCAAACAGCATCGCCATGTTCGCCGGGCGTCGCGCCGCCTGATAGGCCGCAAGCAAAGCGGGCGCGCCCGGATCCGAAGCCGTGCGGCACAGGTCAACCAGCGCCATCGCATCGCGCAGGCCAAGATTGAGACCCTGGCCCGCGATCGGGTGGATGCCGTGGGCGGAATCACCCACCAGCGCCAGCCTCTTATCCGTATAGCGCGCGGCATGCATGGCCGAGAGCGGGTAGGTCCAGCGCCGGCCCACGAGGGTGGTGGGCCCGAGATGGTCGCCGAGACGCTTGGCGACCTCGCGGTGGAACCTTGCATCATCCAGCTTTGCAAGGCTGGTGACGATATCGGTGCGGTCGGTGAAGACGATCGCCGAGAGGTGCGCGTGCTCGTCCGTGCCGCTCATCGGCAGTTGCGCGAACGGGCCGCCGGGCAGGAAGTGCTCCAGCGCCACGCCGTTATGCGGCCTCGCATGGGCGACCGCGCAGACCACGGCGGATTGCCGGTAGGGGATCCGCGTCACCGGTATTCTCGCGGCCTCGCGCAGGGCGGAGTTCCGGCCATCCGACGCCACGACCAGATGCGTGCCGAACACCTCGTCACCGATCGTGACACCCGCGCCGTCCGCCCCACGCATGATGCTGGCCTGCGCCGGCGCGCGCAGGGTGATGTTGGGATGGTCGTGCAGCGTGCGGTTCAGCGCGATGCGCAGGGCGCGCGCCTCAATGATCCAGCCGAACGCATCCGCACCCACCGCCTGCGTGCCAAAATGTAGTTTGAGGGGCGATGCCGGGCGTCCGGGCACGCCGTCCGTCACCAGAATATCGGTGATCGGGCAGGGCTTGTAGGGTAGCGCGTCCCACAGCCCCGCTTCGTCCAGCAGGCGCCGGCTGCCGGCGGCGATGGCGTATGCCCGGCCATCGAAATCCGGGTGCTCCATCGGCGGCAGGGCCGCCTTGTCGGCCAGCAGCACGCGACGGCCGGAAGCTGCCAGCGCACAGGCAAGCGCGCCGCCGACGGGGCCGGCGCCGATGATCGCGATGTCATGGGTGATGTTCATGAAACGGATGTGGCAGTGACACTCGGTTTCGCCAAGCCGCGCACCGCGAGGAAATTATGCGTCTTTGCCGCGCGAGGACATCGCAAAATATGCCGGTAGTCCATGAAAATACGCAACTTTATGGCGCTCGCCCCGCGTAATTGCTTACGCATTGTCCATAAATTCGCACAAAAATTGTGCGACTTGGTTTCATCCTTTTAAAACGTTCGGCCTCCCGCCGGCACGCGTTGCGCCTGTCCGCCATCGCGAAACGCGATGATCCGCACCGGACGCACACGAGAACGTGCATGCGATAAAGATTGCGTAAGTTTTTGGCACGGAAGGTGCAAGTCAGTCGTCGATGCAGCGTGGCCGTGAAACCGCGCGGTGTCTTTGTGCAACACACACGGCTGGGACGTTTGGAGACGAAAGAATGTCGATAGTTCAGTCACTACCGGGCAATTGGCTCGATACGGGCGATAATGCCTGGCAGCTAACCGCGGGAACCCTGGTTGGCCTCATGAGCGTACCGGGCCTGGCCCTGCTGTACGGCGGCGTGGTCAAGAAGAAATGGGCCATCAACTCAGCATTCATGGTGTTCTACGCCTTCTCGATGGTCCTCATGGTCTGGGTGCTCTGGGCCTATAACATGTCATTCGGGAAGCCATGGTTCATCATGCCGGGCACCGGCGGCAACGCCTTCCTCGGCCACCCTTGCCCGACGACATCCGCCTACAACATGGAAAAAGAGGCGATCATCCCATCCGCCGCCTCCGGCATGCCGGCACTCGGCTACGGCCAGGCGACGATGGTGTACTTCCAGTTCGTGTTCGCCGCGATCACCCCGATCATTCTCGCGGGCTCCGTGCTCGGGCGCATGAGCTTCAAGTCCTGGATGATCTTCGTCCCCCTGTGGACCACCTTCGTGTATTCGATCGGCGCCTACTCGCTCTGGGGCGGCGGCTGGCTCGGCCAGATGGGTGTCGTCGATTACTCCGGCGGTTACGTCATTCACTTGGCCGCGGCCTCCTCCGGCTTCACCGCCGCGGCGGTGGTCGGCCCGCGCCTGCCGCGCGACCGCGAGAGCTTCCACCCCAACTCCTTGCTGATCACGCTGGCCGGTGCCGGCCTGCTTTGGCTCGGCTGGTCGGGCTTCAACGGCGGTGACCCATTCACCGCGAACGCCGATGCCGGCGTGGGCGTGCTCAACACCCACACCGCCACCGCCGCCGCGCTGCTGACCTGGATGTTCCTTGACGTGTTCGCCTACGGCAAGCCGTCCGTCCTCGGTGCGGTCAACGGCATGATCTGCGGCCTCGTCGCCATCACCCCGGCGGCCGGTTACATCAGCGGCATCAGCGCCATCATCCTCGGCATCGTCGCCGCGGTCCTGCCCTGGTTCACCTGGAACGTGCTCGGCAAAACCTGGCTGTTCCGTAAAGTGGACGACACGCTCGGCGTCATCCACACGCACGGCGTGGCGGCCCTGGTCGGCGGCATCGGCACCGGTATCCTCGCCGATCCGAAGATGATCGAGTGGTACGGCACGAAGAACGACGCCGTCAGCGTCACCGGCGCGCTCTACGGCAACGTCCACCAGGTCCTGCTGCAGGTGTACGGTGCGGCCTTCATCATCGTGCTCAACGTGGTCGGCACGTTTATCCTCCTCAAGCTCATCGGCCTGGTCGTGTCGCTGCGCATGGACGAGGAAACGCTGGCAATCGGCGACGACGCGATCCATGGCGAGGAAGCCTACGCGATCTTCGGCGATGGCCAGAAGATCCCCGTGATGGGCGACTGACGCCCAACGCAAAGGTCCAACGGAAACAGCGCCGCGAGGCGCTGTTTTTGTTGGTAACAGGAAAAGTAAGTGCCATTTTTTGGGAACAAAAAGTAGCAAAAAAACGTTGGGACTCCGGGTCATGGGCCTTGTTCGCGCAACCGCCCCGGGCCCGGCGGGGCAAAAGTTTTTTGGCTCTTTTTTTCAAAAAAGAAGCCCTTCCTTGCCCTTCCTCTTCTGCTAAGACCCACCCATGACGCAACAATCCACGCTCGCCTCGATGACCGGTTTTTCCCGCGCGCAGGGCCAGACCGGTTCCGTCGCCTGGGTCTGGGAGCTGCGCAGCGTCAACGGCCGCGGCCTCGACATCAAGCTGCGCCTGCCGGGCGGGCTCGATGCGCTGGAAGCCCCCTTACGCGAGCTGGCGGCAAGGCGCCTCAAGCGCGGCAATGTCTCCGGCACGCTGACCCTGAAGCGCGAGGCCGCCGCCGGCCTCACCGCCGATCCGGTGGCCCTGGAGCGCGTCAAGGAGCTCGCGATCGAGCTCGCCGACAACATCCCCGGCGCCCTGCCGCCACGGGCCGAACTGCTGCTGGCGTTGCCAGGCGTGATGCGCAGCACCGGCGCGCAGGACGACACGGAGGCCGAGCAGGCCGCCCTCCAGACCGCGGTGCGGGATGGCTTTGCCGCGGCACTCGAGGACCTGGTGGCGTCACGCGCGGCCGAAGGTGCGAAGCTCGGCGGCATCGCCGCCGCGCTGCTCGAAGAAATCGCCGCGCTGCATCAGGCAGCTCTCGGTGAGGCCGCCGGTCAGCCGGCTTTGCACAAGGCACGGCTGCAGGCGCAGCTCGCCGAATTGCTGGAAGGCACGCCCGCTTTGCCCGAGGAGCGGCTGGCGCAGGAAATCGCCCTGCTCGCGACCAAATCCGATGTGCGCGAGGAGCTCGACCGTTTGGCGGCGCACATCCAGGCGGCTCGCGCGCTGCTGGCGGAAGCGGCCGGCGTCGGCCGCAAGCTCGATTTCCTGATGCAGGAGTTTAACCGCGAGGCGAACACGCTCTGCAGCAAATCCGTCTCGCTGCCGCTCACCAGTGTCGGCCTCTCGCTCAAGGCCGCAATCGAGCAGCTGCGCGAGCAGGTCCAGAATATTGAGTAGGCGCGGCCTCTGCCTGGTGCTGGCGGCACCCTCGGGTGCGGGCAAAACCTCGCTCTCGCGCGCCCTGTTGGCCGACGACCCCGCTTTGACCCTCTCGGTCAGCGTCACCACCCGTAGCCCCCGGGCCGGCGAGGTCGAAGGTCAGCATTATTTCTTCATCGACCAGCCGGCATTCGACGAGATGGTCGGCGCCGGCGAGCTCCTCGAACACGCCCATGTCTTCGGCCGCTCCTACGGCACCCCGCGCGCGCCCGTCGCCGCCAGCCTCGCCGCCGGGCGGGACGTGCTGTTCGACATCGACTGGCAGGGCTTCCGCCAACTCCGCGCGGCCCTGCCGGGCGACGTGGTCGGCGTGTTCATCCGCCCGCCATCGCTCGATGTACTGCAAGCGCGGCTCGTGGCACGCGGCGACACGCCCGAGCAGGTGGCCAAGCGCATGGCGCATGCCGAGGACGAACTCGCCCACCAGGGGGAGTTCGAGTTCCTGGTGGAGAACGAGGTGTTTGATACGGCATTGGCGGATCTGCGGGCGATCCTGCGCGCCAGCCGGCTTTCGACCAGCAGGCGAGGGTAGAAAAGGGACGACTTTTTGTGAACAAAAAATAGCAAAAAAACTTTGGAACTCTGGGTCATGGGCGTCGGTATCGCCAAAGCCCATAACCCCAGGCCAAAAGTTTTTTGCTTCTTTTTTGCAAAAAAGAAGCGCTTCCTTACCTCCTATGCACCTTCGCCGCCGTCCGCGCCTGCACGTCCTCAAACGTCACGCCCGGCGCGCATTCCACCAGCTCGAACCCGCGCGGCGTGATCTCGATGACCGCGATGTTCGTGTACACGCGCGTCACGGTGCCGAGTGCTGTCAGCGGGTAGTTGCAGCGCTCGACCAGGCGCGGCTGGCCGGATTTCGTCGTGTGGTCCATCAGCACCCACACCTGCTTCGCGCCAGCGCCGAGGTCCATGGCGCCGCCGACGGCGGGGGCCTGCTCGTTATCGCCGGTCGACCAGTTGGCGAGGTCCCCGTTCTCCGCGACCTCGTAGCCGCCGAGCACCGCGAGATCGAGATGGCCGCCGCGGATGATGGCGAAGCTCTCGGCGCTGCTCATGATGGAGGCACCGTTCAGCAGCGTCACGTACTGCTTGCCGGCGTTGATCACCCAGGGGTCGTGCTTGCCCGTCTCGGGCTTCGGGCCGACGCCCAGGATGCCGTTTTCCGCGTGAAAGATCACCTCGCGGTCGGCGCCGACATGGTCGGCGATCAGCGTCGGCGCGCCGATGCCGAGGTTGACGAACCAGCCCTCGGGGATGTCGGCGGCGGCGCGCGCCGCCATCTCATCGCGGCTGAAGGCTTTGATTTGGCTCAGAGTGTTCGACATTGACAAAACTCCCTCAGAGGACCGGATCGCCGGACGGAATATGGATGACGCGGTCGACATAGATGCCGGGCGTGATCACGTCATCGGGGTGGATGCGCCCAAGTTCCACCTTATTCTGGCATTGTACAACGGTGATTTTGGCGGCGGCCGCCATCACCGGGTTAAAATTACGGCCCGATAGCCGGTAGGTGAGGTTGCCCCAGCGGTCGGCGTTCCAGGCCTCCAGCAGGGCGAAATCGGCGTACAGCGCTTCCTCCAGCACGCAGAGCCGGCCGTTGATCTCGCGCGTCTCCTTGCCTTGGCCGAGCTGCGTGCCGGCCGCCGTCGGGGTAAAAAACGCCGGGATGCCGGCGCCGGCGGCGCGCATGCGCTCGACCAGCGTGCCCTGCGGCGTGAGCTCGAGCTGGATTTTGCCGGCCGCGTACAGGCTCTGGAACATCGTGTTGTCGGTGCTGCGCGGATAGGAGCACACCACCTTGCCGATGGCGCCCGCCTCCAGCAGCCGCGTCATGCCACCGAATGCCGCACCGGCATTGTTCGCGATGATCGTCAGGTTTTTGACGCCCTTGTCGACCAGCGCGTCGACCAGGGCGGTCGGCTGGCCGACCTGCCCGAAGCCGCCCAGCATGATGGAGGCGCCATCGTTCAGCCCCTCCAGGGCGCTCTCGATGTCGGGGACGAATTTATCGATCATGTTTTTATGGTTCCGTCGTGAAGGGTTTATGGGCCGCGAGGGCCCGGTCGATCAGCAAGCGGGCAGCGCCCGGTTCGGCCGGGGGCAGGTTGGTGAGGTTATGCGCCATGGCATCGGCGTTGACGACGAGGCCGGGCAGCGCCTCGGCCATCGCGGCGATCCCGCCCGAGGCGCACAGCATCAGCGCCGGCCAGGTGGCGGCCTCCGCCTGCCAGGCGCCGGCGGCGCGCTCGTGCTCCTGCACCTGCGTCGCCGCGAGGGTCGCGAGGTAGCCTGGCATGCGGGCGGCGGCGGCGCGCGCCGCGATCGAGAGGGTTGGGTTTCGCTTATGCGCCATCGCCGAGGAGCCGCCGCGGCCGGGTGCCGCGGGCTCGCTGAGTTCGGCCACCTCGGTCTGCATCATCAGCGCGATGTCGGTGCCGATTTTCCCGGCGACGCCGACCGCTCCAGTGATGGCGGCGGCGAGGCGGAGCAGCGGCGCGCGGCTGGTGTGCCAGGCGAGGGGAGGCACGAGAAGGGCGAGGGCGCTGCCGAGGGCGTCCAAAAATTCGGCGGCGAACCCGGCCACGGCATCGAGCGTGCCGGCCGCACCGCCGCATTGCAGCACCAGCGATTCCCGTGCGGCCTTGGTGATGGCGGCGCGGGAGTCATCGATGGCGGCGAGCCAGTAGGCCGCCTTCAGCCCGAATGTTGTCGGCAGCGCCGCTTGCAGCAGCGTGCGGCCGGTGAGCTTCGTGCCGGCCTGGCGTTCCGCCAGACCCGCGGCGGCCTCCGCCATGACAGCAAGGTCCGCCTGCAGCAGCGCGATACCCGCGCGCAGCTGCAGCACGAGACCGGTATCAATGATGTCCTGGCTGGTCCCGCCGCGATGCACGTCCGCCGCATGGTGGCCGGCGGCGGTTTTCAGCCATTTGACGAGCGGGATAACGATGGTGCCGGCGAGCGCGCCGTCGGCCGCGAGCTGGTCGAGATCGACCCCGCCGGCATCGCACGCGGCCGCGATGGCATCCGCCGCCGGCGCGGACAGCAACCCGCATGCCGCCCCCGCCTGCGCCAGGGCCGCCTCCACATCCAGCATCGCCTGCACGCTCGCGCGCGGCGTGAACACGGCGCGCATCGCAGGCGTCGAGGCGATGGTTTCGGCGAGCAGCATTCAGAGCTTTTCGATCAGCGCCGCGATACCCTGGCCGACGCCGATGCACATGGTGACAAGGGCGCGCTTGCCGCCGCGGGTCTCGAGCGCGTTGACCGCAGTCAGCGCGATGCGCGCGCCCGAGCAGCCGAGCGGATGGCCGATCGCGATGGCGCCGCCATGCATGTTCACGCGCGGGTCGTCGTCGCTGAGGCCGAGCTGCCTGGTGACGGCGAGCGATTGCGAGGCGAACGCCTCGTTGAGCTCGATCACGTCGATATCGCGCATCGACATGCCGGTCTGCGCCAGCAGCTTCTGCACGGCGGGGAAGGGGCCGATGCCCATCACGCGCGGCGGCACCCCGGCGGTCGCCATGCCAACCACCCGCGCCCGCGGCGTGAGCCCATGCCGCGCGGCCGCCTGCTCGCTCGCCACGATGATCGCGGCCGCCCCGTCATTCACGCCGGACGCATTGCCCGCGGTCACCGTGCCGGGGTTGCGGAACGGGGTTTTCAGCTTGGCCAGGCCCTCCAGCGTGGTTTCCGGCCGGGGATGCTCGTCCTCGTCGACCACCACGTCGCCCTTGCGCCCAGGGATCGTCACCGGCGTGATCTCGCGCTTGAAATAACCGTCGGCGAGGGCGGCGGCGTAGTTGCGCTGGCTCCGCAGGGCGAACTTGTCCTGGTCCTCGCGGCTGATGTCATAATCCGCGGCCACGTTCTCGCCGGTCTCGGGCATCGAGTCCGTGCCGTAGTGCTGTTTCATCAGCTTGTTGACGAAGCGCCAGCCGATCGTCGTGTCCTCGATGCTGTTGCTGCGGGAAAACGCCTCGCTCGCCTTTGGCATCACGAACGGCGCGCGCGACATGCTCTCGACACCGCCGGCCAGCATGAGCTGCGCATCGCCGGCGCGGATGGCGCGCGCGGCGGTGCCCAACGCGTCGAGCCCCGAGCCGCAGAGCCGGTTGATGGTCGCACCCGGCACGCTGACCGGCAGGCCGGCGAGCAGCACCGCCATGCGGGCGACGTTGCGGTTGTCCTCGCCCGCCTGGTTGGCGCAGCCGAGGATGACATCATCCACCGCATCCCAGTCGAGGTCCGGATAGCGCGCCATCAAGGCGCGGAGCGGGATGGCGGCAAGATCATCGGCGCGCACGTCGCGCAAGGCGCCGGCATAGCGACCGATGGGGGTGCGCAGGTAGTCACAGATAAAGGCTTCAGCCATGAACGTTTCCCTAGTGCGTTAGTATAAGCAAGCGCTTCTTTTTTGAAAAAAAGAAGCAAAAAACTTTTGTCCCTCAACCGGGCCGGGGACGCCGCCGGATCCCTATCGGCCAGATACCTAAAAGTTTTTTGCTAATTTTTGTTCACAAAAAGTCGTGCTTTCCTTCAAACTTCAAAAAATACCGTCTCCTCCTCGCCCTGCATATGCAGATCAAGGCGCCAGGCATTCCTGCCCTGGGATTTTGCGATCAACGTACCGCGCCGTTCCGGTTCCACAAGTCCCAGGATGGGATCCTGCTCGTTCTCCGGCCGTCCCTCGAAATACACCCGTGTCGTGACGTGGATGAGCAGCCCGCGCGCCATCAGCGTGAGCGCCACGTGCGGCGCCTGCCAGGCATTGCCGGGGCCGAGCAGGGGCTCGGGCATCAGCGTTTTGAACGTGAACCTGCCCGCGGCATCGGTGGCGGCGCGGCCAAACCCCTGGAAATTCGCGGCGGCGGGCGAGGCCTGCCAGAGTTCGACGCAGGTGTCGGTCATGGCAGCGCCGCTGCCGTCAAGCACATGGCCCTCGATGGTGATGACCTCACCGGTCGCGCCGAAGCGGGTCAGGTCGTTCCAGCCCTCGTATTCCAGCAGGTGCCAGTAGGGCCCGATCGTCTGGCTAGTGCTGGTGATCGGCATGGTTGTCCTCCATCGGGGTGGCGAGGCGGCCGCGCAGGTGAATATCGAAGCGGTAGCCGAGCGCCCAGTCGGGCTTGGTGATCGAGATGTCGAACTGCGAGATCAGCCGGTCGCGGGCCGCCTTGTCGGGCGTCGCCAGGAAAATCGGGTCGAGCTCCAGCAGCGGGTCGCCCGGAAAATACATCTGGGTGATCAGCCGTGTGGCGTAGCCCGGACCAAACAGGGAGAAATGGATGTGGTTCGGGCGCCAGGCGTTGGGATGATTTCCCCAGGGATAGGCGCCGGGTTTGATTGTGATGAACCGGTAGCCGCCGTCAGCGTCCGTGAACACGCGGCCCGTGCCCTTGAACTTCGGATCGAGCGGGGCGTCGTGCGTGTCGCGCGGCAGGTTGTAGCGGCCGGCGGCGTTGGCCTGCCACACTTCCACCATCGTGTGCGGCACCGGCCGGCCGTCCTCGTCGAGCACGCGGCCTTGCACGATGATCCGCTCCCCGAACGCCTCGACGCCGTTATTCATCTGGATGTTGTCGGTCGGCGGGTAGTATTCCGGGGTGAATTGCGGGCCAGTGAGCTCGGTCACCGTCTGCGGAATTTTCACGAGCCTGCGGGTCGGGTGCCGGAACTGCGTGCTGCGGTAGCTCGGCGTGTCGTTATCCGGCTGGGTGCCGGTCTCGTAGGGCCGGAATGCCGTCTCGCTCATGGATAGATCTCCGCAAAAATCTGCTTGGCGTGGCGGAACGCGGTGTTCGCCGCCGGCACGCCGCCATACACGGCGACCTGCATCAGCACCTCGCTGATGTCCGCCGGGGTGGCACCGGTGTTCTTGCTGGCGCGCAGATGGAGTTTCAGCTCGTCCTCATGGCCGAGGCTCGCCATCATGGCGATCGTCAGCAGCGAGCGGGTGCGCCGGTCGAGCCCCGGCCGCGTCCAGATGCTGCCCCAGGCGGTGCGGGTGATGAAGGCCTGGAAGTCGCGGTCGAGCTCGGTGATCGCCTGCGTCGCCCGGGCGACATGCGCCTCGCCCAGCACCTGCTTGCGCACCGCGAGGCCGGCCTCGTAGGCATCGCTGATCGTGGGCCGCAAAAAGCCCAGCATCGCCGCACTCACGGCCTCAGCCTGCTCGAAATTCGGGATATGCGCCGCGTGCTCGATCACGGTCATGGTCGAGCCCGCGATGGCGTTGTGCATCGCAAGCGCGGCGGACACGGGCGTGGACTGGTCCTGCTCGCCGACGATCACGGCGGTGGGCACGCGCAGTTTGGCGGTGCTGGCGGTGAGGTCGGCGGCGGCGATCGCCTCGCAGGCGGCGGCGTAGCCCTCGGCCGGCGTGCGCGTAAGCATCGCGCGCAGGCCGGCAGTCTCGGGCGCGCTCAGGGCCGCAGGCGTGACCCAGCGGGCGATCACGCCGTCCTCGATGGCGGCGATGCCCTCGGCGCGGACTTTCGCCGCCCGCTCGGTCCAGCTCTGCGCGGGCGGGATCGCCATCGCGGTGTCGATCAGCATGAGGGAGGCGACCCTCTGCGGGTGGCGGGCGGCGAAGGCCTGCGAGATCAGACCGCCGATCGAGACGCCGCCGAGTTGCACCTTTTCCAGCTGCAGCGCATCCATCAGCGCCGCGAGGTCATCGGCGAACAGCTCCAGGCTGTACGGGCCGGTGGTGCAGGTGGTCAGCCCATGCCCGCGCAGGTCCGGCCGGATGACGCGAAAGGACGCGGCCAAAGCCGGGATCTGCGCATCGAACAGATGTCCATTGGTGCCGAGCGAGTGGATCAGCAGCAGTGGGGCGCCGGTCGGCGGCCCATCTTGCAGCCAATGGATGTTGATGCCGTTTGCCTTGGTGAACATCGTCCCTCCGTTTCGTGCGGGCCTGCCTCAGTGCAGCGGCAGACCCACGTAGTTTTCGGCCAGCGTCATCTGCCCCGCCGGCGAGGTCAGGATATAGTTCAACTCCGCCGTCTGCATGCGGGCGTCGAACGGCCCATGATTGTCGAACTTATGCATCATCGAGGTCATCCACCAGGAGAAGCGCTCGATCTGCCAGATGCGCCTGAGGCAGACCTTGGTGTAGTCGTTCAACGGCTCGTTATCCTTGCGCAGCGCATAGGCCTCGATCGCCCGGTGCAGGATCGCGACATCCGCGATCGCCGAGTTGAGCCCCTTGGCCCCGGTCGGCGGCACGATATGGGCGGCATCCCCGGCGAGGAAGAGCTTCCCGACCTGCATGGGCTCAGCGACATAGGAGCGCATCGCGGTGACGCCCTTCTGGAAAATCTTGCCGGTGTTGAGCGAAAACCCGTCATGGCCGAGGCGCAGTGCGAGCTCGTCCCAGATCCGGTCGTCCGACCAGTTCTCGATCGGCTCGTCCGGGGCGCATTGCAGATAGAGGCGCGAGATGGTGGGCGAGCGCATCGAGAGCAGGGCAAAGCCGTTCGGGTGGTTGGCGTAGATCAGCTCGTCCATCGAGGGCGGCGCCTCGGCGAGGATGCCGAGCCAGCCGAACGGGTAGAGGCGGTCGTACTCCACGATCATGCCCGCGGGGAAGGACTGCCGGCAGATGCCGTGGAACCCGTCGCAGCCGGCGATGACCTCGCAATCGAGCCGGGCCGTAGCGCCGCTGACGGTGTAGGTGACGTAGGGTGTGCCCGACTCGTAGTCATGCACCGCGACGTCGCTCGCCTCGAAGATGATTTCGCCGCCGGCCTCGAGCCGCGCCTTGATCAGGTCGCGCACCACCTCGTGCTGGCTGTAGAGCATGACGTGCTTGCCCACGAGTTTGTGAAAATCGATGTGATGCAGCTCGCCATCGACCAGGAAGTTGGTGCCGTCATGCCGGCTGCCGACGGTGTCCATGCGCTCGCCGAGGCCGGACGCGCGCATGAGCTCGGCGACCTCATATTCGAGGATGCCCGCCCGGATGCGGTTCTCGACGTAATCGCGCGAGCGATTTTCGAGGATGACGTTATCGATCCCGGACAAATGCAGGAGATGGGAGAGCATGAGGCCGGCAGGGCCGGCACCGATGATTGCGATACGGGTTTTCTTGGTTGACATGGGAGTCTGGCATCCTCACTAATGGCCCGATCAAGTGCTACGCCGCGGGCAACTCGGTTGTTAGTTGGCAATGTCCCTCAGATAGAGCGCCTTGAAGCGAATTCCGACGGTCTTTGGGAAGGTTATTTGGTGACGATCGTTGATGGTTTCAGCAGTCTGGTCCCCAAACCGGCTGCGCCGGTAATTTAGTTATGATATAGAGGAAATTTACGTGGCTGAGGTCAAACGGTCAAGGCGTAAGGCGAGCATACCACCCGGTGCGACGGCAAACAGCACGCATATCGACATGGGCGTGCTGCCGGAGCTGATGGGCTACATGCTGCGGCAGGCGCAACTGCTTGTGTATCAGGATTTTCATCACGCGGTGGGCGATTTAAGCATCCGGCCGCCACAATTCTCGATCCTGGAGCTGGTCAACCGCAACCCAGGCGTGCGGCCCTCCGATGTGTCAGCCGCGATTGGCGTCAGCCGGGCCAATCTGGTGCCGCTGCTGAGCGAACTCGAGACGCTTGGTTGGCTGTCGCGCAAGGGCGACAAGACCGACGGGCGCGCGCAGGCGCTGCACCTGACCAAGCAGGGCGCCGCCCAGCTCGAACGGCTGCACAAAATCGTGCTGCCGCATGAGGAAAGGCTGGCGCAGCGCCTCGGGCCGGTGGGGCGGGACATTTTGCTCAAGCTGTTGCGCGCGCTGGCGAGCGGGACCAGTTAGTTCTGACACATAATTAAGTAAGCGCTTCTTTTTTGAAAAAAAGAAGCAAAAAACTTTTGACCTGGGGCCATGGGCGTCGTCGGCGCCAACGCCCATGGCCCAGGTTAATAAAGTTTTTTTGCTACTTTTTGTTCACAAAAAGTTGTGCTTCCTTCCCTCCCCAATTTGTAAATATGACAGCTTCATGCTATGAATGAGCCGGAACGCAGGATAAAATTCTTAATGAATTCAACGGTTTGTTTTACGCCCGGCGAGTCCTTCGCCGGCTGTCATTTGCGTCTGATCTGAGATGAGCGACACCACCGACGACAACGGCGGCGTGCCCGGGCAGCCGCGCGGGATGGAGCCTGTCTCGATCGAGCAGGAGATGCGCAAATCCTATCTCGACTATGCGATGTCCGTCATCGTCTCGCGCGCCCTCCCGGATGCGCGCGATGGCCTGAAGCCGGTGCACCGGCGGATCCTGTACGCCATGAACGAATCCGGCAACACGCCGGACAAGCCCTACCGTAAATCCGCCCGCATGACCGGCGATGTCATGGGCACCTACCATCCGCATGGCGACAGCGCGATCTATCTCGCGGCCGTGCGCATGGCGCAGGATTTCTCGATGCGCCTGCCGTTGATCGACGGGCAGGGCAATTTCGGCTCGATCGACGGCGATATGCCGGCGGCGATGCGCTACACGGAAATGCGGCTCGATCCGGCGGCGATGCTGCTGCTCGCCGATATCGACAAGGACACGGTCGATTTCCAGCCGAACTACGATGAGAGCGAGCAGGAGCCCCGCGTGCTCCCGGCGGCCTTCCCCAATCTGCTCATCAACGGCTCGAACGGCATCGCGGTCGGCATGGCGACCAACATCCCGCCGCACAACCCCGGCGAGATCATGGATGCCGCCCTCGCACTGATCGAGAACCCCGACATCACGCTGGACGCGCTGATGCAGATCGTCCCCGGGCCCGACTTCCCGACCGCCGGCATCATTCTCGGCCGCAGCGGCATCCGCTCGGCCTTCGAGACCGGGCGCGGCTCGATCACCATCCGCGCGCGCGCGAGCGTCGAGCAGATCCGCAAGGATCGGGACGCGATCATCGTCACCGAAATCCCCTACCAGGTGAACAAGAACACCCTGCTCGAGCGCATCGCCGAGCTCGTGCGAGCCAAGGACATCGAGGGCATCGCCGATCTGCGCGACGAGAGCGACCGCGACGGCATGCGCATCGTCATCGAGCTGAAGCGCGACGCGACCGGCGAGGTCGTGCTGAACCAGCTCTACCGCTTCACCAACCTGCAGACGAGCTTTGGCATCAACATGCTGGCCCTCGATCGCGGCAAGCCGCGCCAGATGGGCCTGCGCGAGCTGCTCGCGTGTTTCCTTGAATTCCGCGAGGAGGTCATCCTCCGCCGCGCCCGCTTCGAGCTTACCAAGGCGCGCGACCGGGCGCATCTGCTGATCGGGCTTGCGACCGCGGTTGCCAATATCGACGAGGTCATCCGCATCATCCGCGGCAGCCCGGATACGGCCGCCGCGCGGATCGCGCTGATGGAGCGCGCCTGGCCGGCCGAGAACGTCGCCCCGCTGCTGGCGCTGATCGATGATGTCGGCAATACCATCGCGCCCGACAACACCATGCGCCTGACCGACGCGCAGGCCCGCGGCATTCTGGAACTGCGGCTCGCCCGCCTCACCGGCCTCGAGCGCGATAAAATCCAGGCGGAGCTGACCGAGGTTGCGGCCCGCATCACGGAGCTTTTGGAGATCATCGGCTCGCGCATCCGCCGCCTCGAGGTCATGCGCGAGGAACTGGTAGCGGCCCGGGCCAAAATCGCCTCGCCGCGCAAATCCACGATCGAGGACCTGGAAACAGACCAGGACGACGAGTCGCTGATCGAGCCCGGGCAGATGGTCGTCACCCTCACGCGCGACGGTTTTATCAAGCGCACCTCGCTCGAGACCTTCAGGGCGCAGAACCGCGGCGGGCGCGGGCGCTCCGCAACCTCGACGCGGGGGGATGACGTCGTCACCCGCAGCTTCAACGCCCATACGCATCAATACGTGCTGTTCTTCTCCTCTGGCGGCAAGGCGTTCCGCGAGAAAGTCTGGCGCCTGCCGGAGGCCACCACCACGGCAAAGGGCCGCGCGCTAATCAACCTGCTGCCGGAGCTCGGCGCCGACGAGATCACCGCCGTGCTGCCGCTGCCGCAGGATGAGAGCCTGTGGGAGAACCTGCACCTCGTCTTCGCGACCGCGAGCGGCGGCGTGCGCCGCAACCGGCTCGCGGACTTCAAGAATGTCCGCGCCGCCGGGCTGATCGCCATGAAGCTCGACGAGGGCGACCGGCTGATCGGCGTCGCCACCTGCCGCGAGGGCGATGACGTGTTCCTCGCCACCCAGTCCGGCCGCTGCATCCGCTTCCAGATCAGCGATGAAACCCTGCGCGTGTTCTCGGGCCGCGATTCCGCCGGCGTGCGCGGCATCAGGCTTGGTGAGGGCGACGCGGTGATCAGCCTCTCGGTGCTGCGCCATGTCGACGCCACGCCCGAGGAGCGCGCCGCCTATCTTAAATACGCCGCCGCCCAGCGCCGCCAGGGCGATGAGGAGGCCGAGGCGAGCGACACCGACGAGGCCGTGCAGGACATCGCGCTGACGCAGGAGCGCCTGACGGAGCTCGCCGATGCCGAGGAAATCCTCCTCACGGTCACCGATTCCGGCTTCGGCAAGCGCAGCTCGGCGTATGAATACCGCGTCACCGGCCGGGGCGGGCAGGGGATCGCCAACATCACCCTGAACGCACGCCGCAACGGCCGCGCGGTCGCGGCGAGCTTCCAGGTACGCGACGGCGATGACGTCATGCTCGTCACCGATGGCGGCCGCCTGATCCGCGTGCCGGTCGACCAGGTCCGCATCACCGGCCGCTCGGTCATGGGCGTCACGCTGTTCCGGCTGGACGATAACGAGAAAGTCACCAGCGTGTTCCCCGTTCTGGAGCAGGAGGCCGAGGATGCCTGAAACCCGCATCGCGCTGTATCCGGGCACGTTCGACCCGATCACCAACGGCCATCTCGACATCATCGCGCGCGCCGCCCGCCTGGTCGACAAGCTCGTGGTCGGGGTCGCGATGAATGCCGGCAAAGGCCCGATTTTCTCGATCGAGGAACGGGCCGAGCTGGTGCAGGCCGAAATCGCCGGCATCGCCGCCCGCACGGGTGCGGAGATCACCGTGCGGCCGTTCTCCACCCTGCTGATCGCCTTCGCCCGCGAGATCGGCGCCAACATGATCGTGCGGGGCCTGCGCGCCGTCTCGGATTTCGACTACGAGTTTCAGATGGCGGGAATGAACTACCGGCTCGACCCGCAGATCGAGACCGTGTTCCTGATGGCGAGCGAGCACCATCAGTTCATCTCATCGCGCTTCGTCAAGGACATCGCGGCCTTGGACGGTGACATTTCGTCCTTCGTGCCCAAGCTGACGCACGAACGAACCCTGGCCAAGTTGAGGACATGACCATGCTGACCCGCCGGATTTTCACGACCGCCGCCGTCCTCACCCCTCTTTTAACGGAAACCGTCATGACCGAACCCGCCGCCGCCGATACGACCTCCAACACCGTGCTGCTGGAGCTGAAATACGGCACCGTCACCATCGCGCTGCGCCCGGACCTGGCCCCGCTCGCCGCCGCCCGCATCCAGACCCTCACGGCGCAGGGCTTCTACGACGGCTGCAAGTTTTTCCGCGTCATCGCCGGCTTCATGGCGCAGACCGGCGATCCGACGAATACCGGCATGCACGGCTCCTCGCTGCCCGATCTGCCGGCCGAATTCACCGACCAGGCCAGTTTTTTGACCGGCACGGTCGGCATGGCCCGCACGCAGGATCCGAACTCGGCCAACAGCCAGTTCTTCATCTGCTTCGATCCGGCAACCTTCCTGGATGGCCAGTACACCATCGTCGGCCAGGTGACGGCCGGGATGGACGCGGTGCAGCAGATCAAGAAGGGCTCGGGCCAGAGCGGCTCGGTGTCCGACCCGGACTCGATTATCAAGATGACGCTCGCCGCCTGATGTAAAACCGCAGGCCAGCCCATCTATTGACGGGATGGCCATAAATCTGGTTCATCCCGCGCGTGAGAGCCTGTAGCTCAGTGGTAGAGCATTCGACTTTTAATCGAACGGCCGTGGGTTCGACCCCCACCGGGCTCACCAAATTTTCGAGGAAAGTAAGACTACTTTTTGTGAACAAAAAGTAGCAAAACAACGTCATTAACCTGGGCCATGGGCGTTGGCTGCGCCGACGCCCATGGCCCCGGGACAAAGGTTTTTGCTTCTTTTTTCAAAAAGAAGCGCTTCCCTATTCGGAGTCTTCCTGATGGACCTAATCACCTTCCAGGCCCCGCGGATCGTCGAAATCGGCGGCGGCTGCGTCGCGCGCGCGGCGGGGCTCCTCGCTCGACTCGGGCTCCGCCGGCCGCTCATCGTGACTGACCCGTTCATGGTCGCCTCCGGCCTGCTCGAGCGCCTGACCGGTCCGCTGGGCGACGCCGGCATCGCCTTTGACGTATTCTCCGCAACCATCCCCGAGCCGACCGATACCGTGGTCGAGGCCGGCGTCGCGCATATTTTGGCGGCGCATGATTGCCTGCTCGCCTTCGGCGGCGGCTCGCCGATCGACACCGCCAAGGCGATGGCGATCCTCGAATCGGGCGGCGGCAAGATGCGCGACTACAAGGTGCCGGTCATCGCCGATACCGCGCGGCTGCCGATCATCGCCGTGCCCACCACCGCCGGCACCGGGTCGGAAGCCACGCGCTTTACAATCATCACCGACACCGAGCACGACGAGAAAATGCTGATCGCGGGCCTCGGCGCCCAGCCGCTGGCAGCCCTGGTCGATTACGAGCTGACCTTCTCGGTGCCGCCGCGCATTACCGCCGATACCGGCGTCGACAGCTTTACCCATGCCCTGGAAGCCTTCGTGTCGCGCCGCGCCAACGCCTTTTCGGACCCGCTGGCGATTTCGGCGATGCGGCTGATCGGCGCCAATCTGCGCACCGCGTTCCACGAGCCGAAAAATGCGGTGGCGCGGGCGGCGATGATGCTCGGCGCCACGCAGGCCGGCATGGCCTTCAACAACGCCTCGGTCGCGCTGGTGCACGGCATGTCCCGCCCGATCGGCGCCCATTTCCACGTGCCGCACGGGCTCTCGAACGCGATGCTGCTGCCGGAGGTCACCAAATTCTCGCTGCACGCCGCACTGCCGCGGTACGCCGAGGCGGCGCGGCTGTCGGGCATGGCGCATGGGGATGATGCGGACCAGGTGGCCGGCGCCAAACTGCTCGACGGCCTCGTCGCCCTGAATGATGAGCTCGGTGTGCCAACCCCCGCTGCCTTCGGGATCAACCGGCACGACTGGTATGCCAAAATGCCGCAGATGGCGGCTCAGGCTCTCGCGTCAGGCAGTCCAAACAATAATCCTCGTATACCGAACACAGAAGAAATTATGACTATTTACGCAAATCTGTATCCAGGCTGATAGGCGTCGTTACGGTCATGTGTTATTTCGAGGAGATGGAACGACGCAAGATTGGTTTCGTAACGGGCTTGCAGGCTGAAGCCCGGCTGCTTCGCAACAAAGGTTTTCTGGTCGCCGCCGGCGGCGGCCACCCCGAAGGCGCCTACCAGGCCGCCGAAGGGCTGCTGGCCCAGGGGGCGGAGGCGCTGGTCAGCTTCGGCCTGGCCGGCGGCCTCGCCCGTCACATCAAAGCCGGCGACCTGCTCGTCCCGCCCGCCGTCATCGAAGGCCCCCGCACCTACCCCTGCGACTACCGCCTGATGGAATTCCTCGGCGGCTCGACCGGCAAGCCAATGCTCGCCAACCATAAAATCGTTGCCACCGTGCGCGAAAAAGCCATGCTGTTCGGCCGCACCCTGGCCGACGCCGTCGACCTCGAATCAGGCGCCGTCTCGCGCCTCGCGGCCGAACGCGGCGTGCCATTCGCCGTCCTGCGCGCCGTCGCCGACCCCGCCGCACGCAACCTGCCCCCCGCCGCCGTGCACGGACTGCGCCCGGACGGCAGCATCAACCTGCCGCGCATACTCCTCTCGCTGCTGATGGCGCCAACCCAGATCGCCGGACTCATGCGCGTCGGCCGCGATGCGCAACGGGCACGATCGGCGCTGATCAAGCGGCTGCGGGGGCTCGGCGGGAAGTGAGCAAGGCCAAGGGGCTCTGCCCCTTGGAACCCCGCCAAAGGCTCGCCTTTGGAATCCGGGAACCTTCATTCCAGGGTCTCGAAGGGCTGAGCCCTTCGCGGGGGTCCAGGGGGCGGAGCCCCCTGGCCTTGTTTACTCCGCCGCCACCGCAGGCGCTGCCTTCTTCGCGTGGATTTCGGCCATTTTGCTCTCGACGTGTTTCGAGAACACGAACTCGGCTTTGCGGGCTTTGTCGAGCGGGATGTCTTTGGCCATTGCCCCTTCGGTTTTGATGCCTTTGATGGCGAGTTGCGCCATTTTCCAGGGGCGCTTGACGGAATCCAGCACGGCGGTGGCTTCGAAGCCGGAGTGGACCATGCAGTCGGAGCATTTTTCGTAGTTGCCGACGCCGTATTTATCCCAGTCGGTGCTGTCCATCAGCTCCTTGTAGGTTTTGGCGTAGCCTTCGCCAAGCAGGTAGCAGGGGCGCTGCCAGCCGAACACGTTGCGGGTAGGGTTGCCCCAGGGCGTGCAGGCGTAGGACTGGTTGCCGGCGAGGAAGTCCAGGAATAGCGGGCTCTGGTTGAATTTCCAGTTTTTGCCGCGCTTTTTGCTGTCCTCGCCGCGGCGGAAGATGGCGCGGAACAGTTCCTTGGTGCGCTGGCGGTTGAGGAAGTGCTCCTGGTCCGGTGCGCGCTCGTAGGCGTAGCCGGGCGAGGTCATGACACCGTCGATGTCGAGATCGGCGATCGTATCGAAGAACGCGGCGACGCGGTCGGGATCCGCGCCCTCGAACAAGGTGCAGTTGATCGAGACGCGAAAGCCCTTGGATTTGGCGAGTTTGATGGCGTCGACGGCACGCTCGTACACGCCTTCCTGGTCGACGGACATGTCGTGCATCTGTTTGTCGCCGTCGAGATGGATGTCCCAGCAGAAATTTTTGTGCGGCTGGTACTGGTCGATTTTTTTCTCGAGCAGCAGGGCGTTGGTGCACAGGTAGATGAATTTACCTTTGTCCAGGATGCGCCGGGTGATTTCCGGCATCTCCTTGTGCAGCAGCGGCTCGCCGCCGGCGATGGCGACGATGGGAGCGCCGCATTCATCGACCGCGCCGACGGCGTCCTCGACCGAGATGCGCTGGTTGAGGATTTCCGAGGGGTAGTCGATTTTGCCGCAGCCGGCGCAAGCGAGGTTGCAGCGGAACAGCGGCTCCAGCATCAGCACCAGCGGGTAGCGCTTGCGGCCCGTCAGGTGCTGCTTCATCACGTAGGCGCCGACACGGATCGCCTGGTTCATCGGTACAGCCATATTTCGCGAGCCCTTTATACGTCGGCCACTTCGGCCGGTAGTTTGAATTTTACGTCTTCAGGCGTGCCCGCCAGAAGTTCGATCTCGACGTCTCCGAACCGCTTTAGGCCCTCGATCACGCCCTGCACCAGCACTTCCGGTGCGGAGGCGCCGGCGGTGAGGCCGACGGTGCGGATGCCCTCGAACCAGGCCGGCTGGAGGTGGGCGGCATCGTCGATCAGGTAGCTCGGGCGGCCGAGTTCGGCGCCGATTTCACGCAGGCGATTCGAATTGGACGAATTTTTGCTGCCGACGACGAGAATCAAGTCCACGAGTTCCGCCAGATGGTGTACCGCCTCCTGGCGATTCTGGGTCGCGTAGCAGATATCGCGCACGTCCGGCCCGACGATTTTGGGAAAACGCTGCTTCAGCGCGGCGATGATGCCGCGCGTGTCGTCGACCGAGAGGGTGGTCTGGGTGATGTAGGAGAGCAGGTCCGGCGCCTCGACCTCGAGGGCCTGGGCATCGTCGACCGTCTGCACGAGGTATACCCGCCCGTCGATCTGGCCGATCGTGCCCTCGACCTCGGCATGGCCGGCATGCCCGATCAGCACGATCTCGCGGCCCTGGGCGGCGTAGCGGCGGCCTTCGGCGTGCACCTTGGCGACCAGCGGACAGGTGGCGTCGATCACCGGCAGCGCCCGAGTCGCGGCGGCGTGCTCGACCTTGCGGGCGACGCCGTGGGCGGAGAATACCGTCATCGCACCTTCGGGCACCTCGTCGAGTTCATCGACGAACACGGCGCCGCGGGCGCGCAGATCCTCGACCACGTGCCGGTTATGGACGATCTCGTGGCGTACGTAGATCGGCGGGCCGTATTTGATCAGCGCGCGTTCGACGATATCGATCGCGCGTTCGACGCCAGCGCAAAAACCCCGCGGCTGGGCAAGGATCACGCGCATCGATTTTACCGGTTGGGAGCCATCCATCATCGTCTTCCTGTTGCCAGTCTGTCACGCTGCCAGTCTTTCTCGTCACTGCAATAGGTCATTGCCTCCACAATCCGCAAGCATGGGCGTAAGGAGAAGCTTCATTATCAGGCTCCCTTAAGACAGCATGTCTGACCTGCAACCTGGATGAGGACGCTGGCAATTGGACAAACGGTCACTTATGTGACGGTAAATTCTATGTAAACCGGTCTTGTTGTCGCGTTGACACAGGCGGGAGAAATTTGGGTTTGAGCGAAGGACAAGACCATAATGCGGATGAGAACGGCGCGGCTTATTGGGGGAAAACACTGATGCCGCCGCGGACACCTCTTCTGGATCGGGTCAAAGTTCCAGCCGATATGCGCAATCTGTCCGGCGAGCAGCTCAAGCAGCTGGCCGAGGAGCTGCGGGCCGAGACGATCGACACCGTGTCGGTCACCGGCGGGCATCTGGGCGCGTCGCTCGGCGTGGTCGAGCTTACGGTTGCCATCCATGCCGTGTTCGAGACCCCGCGCGACCGCCTGATCTGGGATGTCGGGCACCAGACCTATCCGCATAAAATCCTGACCGGCCGGCGGGACCGCATCCGCACGCTACGCCAGCCGGGCGGCCTGTCCGGCTTCACCCGGCGTTCCGAGAGCGAGTACGACCCGTTCGGTGCCGCGCATTCCAGCACTTCGATCTCCGCCGGTCTCGGCATGGCGGTTGCGCGCGACCTTAAGAAGGAAGAGGACCCGCGCCATGTCATCGCCGTGATCGGCGACGGTGCGATGAGCGCCGGCATGGCCTATGAGGCGATGAACAACGCGGGTGCGATGAAGTCCCGCCTGATCGTCGTGCTGAACGATAACGACATGTCGATCGCGCCGCCCGTAGGCGCGATGAGCGCGTATCTGAGCCGCCTGATTTCCAGCCGCAGCTTCATGAGCCTGCGCGATTTCGCCGCCAAGATGGCGAACCGGTTCCCCCGCCCGCTGCAGCGCACGGCGCGCCGGGCCGAGGAATACGCCCGCGGCATCCTGACCGGCGGCACGCTGTTCGAGGAGCTGGGCTTTTACTACGTGGGGCCGATCGACGGTCACAACCTCGACCACCTGCTGCCCGTGCTGCGCAACCTGCGCGATGCCGACAACATGGAGCCGGTGCTGCTGCATGTCGTCACCCAGAAGGGCAAGGGCTATGCGCCCGCCGAGGCGGCCGGCGACAAGTATCACGCGGTTGCCAAATTCAACGTCGTCACCGGCGAGCAGAACAAGGCGCCGCCGGGGCCGCCCTCGTACACCAACGTGTTCGCGAAGGCCTTGATCGCCGAGGCGGAAGCCAACCCCCGGGTCGTCGCGGTGACCGCTGCCATGCCGGGCGGCACCGGGCTCGACAAGTTCGCGGCGAAATTCCCGGACCGGATTTTCGACGTGGGCATCGCCGAGCAGCACGCCGTGACGTTCGCCGCCGGCATGGCGACCGAGGGCATGGCGCCGTTCTGCGCGATCTACTCGACCTTCCTGCAGCGCGGCTATGACCAGCTGGTGCATGATGTCGTGCTGCAGTCGCTCCCCGTGCGCTTTGCGATGGACCGCGCCGGCCTGGTCGGCGCCGATGGTGCTACGCATGCCGGCGCGTACGACCTCTGTTACCTCGGCGCGATGCCGAAAATGATCATCATGGCGCCGTCCGACGAGGCGGAGCTGATGCATGCGGTGGCGACGGCGGCGGCGATCGACGACCGGCCGTCCGCCTTCCGCTATCCGCGCGGCGAAGGCCTTGGCGTTCCGTTGCCCGCGCGCGGCACGCCTTGGGAGATCGGCCGCGGCCGTGTCGTCCGCGAGGGCTCGAAAGTCGCGATCCTGGCTCTCGGGCCGCGCCTGATCGATGCGATGAAGGCCGCCGACGAACTGACCGCGCGCGGCTTCCCCACCACCGTCGCCGATGCGCGCTTCATGAAGCCGCTGGATACAGACCTGATCAACCAGCTCGCCCGGCACCATGAGGTGTTGCTGACGATCGAGGAAGGGGCCGCCGGCGGCTTTGGCGCCGCCGTCGCGCATCACCTCGCCTGGAGCGGGTTGCTGGATACGGGGCTCAAATTCCGGCCGATGACTTTGCCGGACCGGTTGATCGACCATAACGCGCCCGCCGCGCAGATGATCGATGCGGGCCTGACGGCGCATGACATCGTCAATCACGCAGTTTTGGCTCTGGGTTCGGATTCTATCGATGGTCTGGTTGCAATTCCGGCTCAGTGACCACCTATATCAGGGCGATGAAACACTTTCTCAGAACGACAATTCTCGCAGCCGTGGTTGCCGTACCGCTGGCGGCGCGGGCCGATACGCCGGAAGCCGCACCGGTCCAGACGCTCGACACCGCACTCATCGCGACCATGAAGGCAGGCTCCGCCGGCCAGAGTTTCCAGGCGCGTTTCAGCACGCTGGATCCGGTAGTCGAGCAGAGCTACGACCTTGATGAGGTGACCAAGAACTCCGTCGGGTTCCTCTGGAACACATTGCCGGCGGACCAGCAGGAGCAGCTCGACAAGCTGTTCGCCCAGTTCACGGTCGCGAGCTACGTCGCCGAGTTCGGGTCCTATAGCGGCGAGCAGATCAACCTGCTGCCCAACGAGAAGGCGCTCGGGCAGAAGAAGATCATCGAGACGCAGATCGTGCCCGGCGGCGGCGGTTCGCCGACGGCGATCGACTATGTCGTGGCCGACGGCGATAACGGCTGGCGTATCACCGACGTGCTGCTGAACGGCACGATCAGCCAGGTCGCGATCCATTCCTCGGATTTCAGCTCGCTGGTGACCTCCGGCGATGCCTCCCAGCTGATCACCGCCCTCAAATCCAAAATCGCTGCGCTCTCCAGCGGTTCGGCCGGCGATCAGTAATGTGTGAGCCGGCGCCCGACGCCCGCGCCTGGACAACGGCGCGCGGCGTTTTCGTCGCCATCGAGCGCTGAATGCCGATCCTTGCCGGCATCGCCGGGCTGTGCGCGCTGGCGGGCGTTGCACAGCAGCTGATCGGCACCCTGCTGATCGAGCGGTTTTGCGAGGCGCCGGCGCCGCGACTCACATCCTGCCCGCCGGTCTCGATCATGAAGCCGCTCTGCGGCGTCGAGCCGCTGACCGAGCTCGCTTTGGAATCCTTCTTTCTGATCGACTATCCGGATTTCCAGCTCGTTTTCGGCGTGCAGAGCGCGCTCGACCCGGTGCTGGACATCGTCGACAGGCTCCGCCGGCGCTACCCGGAGCGTGACGTCGCTTTGGTGATCGATCCCGGGCTGCACGGCAGCAACCGGAAAATCTCCAACCTGATCAACATGCTGCCCCAGGCCGCGCATGAGATTCTGGTGATGTCGGATGCCGACATCCATGTGCCGCCGTATTTCCTGCACCGCGTCGTCGCGGCCATGGACGTGCCTGGCGTCGGCCTCGTGACCACCCTCTACACGGGGCTGCCCGGCACGCCGGCGCTCGCCACCCTCATGGGGGCCAACCAGATCAACTACACGTTTTTGCCCGGCGCGCTGCTCGCGCGAAAACTGGGGCGCCAGGATTGCCTCGGCGTGACGATGGCACTGACCCGCACGGTGCTCGCCGAAATCGGCGGCCTGGAAGCGGTCTCCAACCATCTGGCGGATGACCAGGTGCTCGGCAGGCTGGTCCTCGCGCGGGGGTGGAAGCTCACGCTCGCGCAGGTCATCCCTGCCACCACGGTGCCCGAGAAGGATTTTCGGGCGCTTTTCCGCCATGAGCTGCGCTGGGCCCGCACGATCCGCGCCCTCGTGCCGATCCCCTACGCCGCGTCCGTGTTGCAGATCTCGCTGTTCTGGGCGCTGGTCTGCATCATCGCGGCCAAAGGTGCGCCCGCCGCCTGGCTGCTGTTCTTCACCGTCCTGCTGGCGCGCTATATCTGCGCCCGGCGCGTGGATGCGACTTTAAAACTTGCCAAAGCGGGCGATGCATGGCTCTTCCTGGTGCGGGATTTCTGTTCGGCGCTGATCTATGTCGTGAGCTACGCGGGCGATAAAGTGGATTGGCGGGGGCAGTTGATGCGCGCTGATGCGGGCCGGGTGCCGCCTAAGTGAGTTTTAGTAAAGCAAAAGACTTTTGTCCGGGCGGCATGGGCGTGATGCATCAAAGCCCATGACCCGGGTTATAAAAGTTTTTTCGCTACTTTTTGTTCACAAAAAGTAGTGCTTGCCTGTTCTTTCGCCTTAACCTGAGAGTGAAGCCATGAAAAAGACCCTGTTCCTCCAACCCCCCTCGTTTGATGGCTTCGACGGTGGTGCTGGCTCGCGCTATCAGGCCCGCCGCGAGATCAAGTCCTTCTGGTTCCCGACCTGGCTCGCCCAGCCGGCCGCCCTGGTCCCGGATTCGACGCTGATCGACGCCCCGCCGGCGCGCCTGACCATGGCGGACGTTCTCCCGCACGCCAAAACGCATGATCTGCTGATCATCCACACCTCCACACCTTCATTTGGCAACGACGTGAAGGTCGCCGAGGCTTTCAAGGCCGAGAACCCTGACATCATGATCGGCTTCATCGGCGCCAAGGTCGCCGTGCAGCCAGACGAGTCGCTCGCCCGCGCCGCGGTCATCGACTTTGTCGCCGGCAACGAGTTCGATTTCACGATCAAGGAGATCGCGGAGGGCAAGCCGCTCGCCGAGGTCGACGGCATCATGTACCGCAACGCCGATGGCGCGCTGGTGAAGAACAAGGACCGCGCGATCCTGCACGACATGGACCAGCTGCCCTTCGTCACGGATGTCTACAAGAAGCATCTGCGCATCGAGGACTATTTCATCGGCTACCTGCTGCACCCCTATATCTCGATGTATACGGGCCGCGGCTGCAAGTCGCGCTGCACGTTCTGCCTGTGGCCG
>Ga0116231_10000205_pt1 | contig 87522 bp, 67 predicted proteins | sample S1TSphgellanicum_2_FD_89695 | JGI IMG/M metagenome (GOLD analysis project Ga0116231, IMG submission 89695) | Host-associated microbial communities from peat moss isolated from Minnesota, USA - S1T2_Fd - Sphagnum magellanicum MG | ecosystem: Host-associated > Plants > Peat moss > Unclassified... | reverse complement strand
TGGACTGACACACCCCTCTGGGTTTGGGGGGGACAAAATCAATCCCGGTGTGGGCCCCCCCTTTCCCCTTGTTGCAACCTCCTGTTTTGGGGTTTTTTTTTTTTTTTTTTCAAAATCAAAGAAAGCCCATTTCCAGATTTTTGAAAATTTACAACATAAAATAACTGTGGATTCTGGGGTTTTGAAAATTTTCAAAGAACTTGCAAGTTTTCTGAAAGAACCAGTTCTTTGATCTTGTTCTGAAGAATTGTTGTTAAGGGTCAAACCACTTCTTTCATTTTTTTTGAGAATCACTGGTCAATGGTCCATATACTCGACCCTTACCCACCAGGTCTTTCTTTCTTTAAAAAGAGAACCACCCAAGATTGGTCTGCAGTGTGGCATGAATTGGTGATTCAAGAAAAATGCATTTAAAGGAAGACATCACACATCTGTTGATGACAGTGATGGTGGTTAAGCCTTTGGAGTTACAAGATGTAAGCATGCTTAATCACCTGGACAAGGTCCAAGTGGTTCTTAGTATAGAAAGGACCAGGCCATAACAAGCCTCTAATATTGCATCATGCACTATCAGCTTGTGTAGTTGCTTTTGTGTGCTTCTATGGACTTGCAAACTTTGCTTCTACGATTTGCAACCCTGGGGTGTTGTTCCTCTTGGAGTTGCAGATGGTCGGAGGAAGATCCATTTGTGTGCCCCCCTGGAGTGGCAAGAAACTGCAGCCAATTTAGTCATCCATTGTTTAAGGCCTACATATTGTAAACAATAACCACTGCAGTGTATCCAATAGCCTCCAGGCATGGGTTGCCCCTGCAGTAATGCGTCATTGTATGGGGAGCCCAATGTCATGGACATAACATAGAGGCTCTCCCTCACATGCTCTGTGCATGCAGAAGTTGGAAATTTTCTGCAAGCATAAAGAGATGATGGAATTTTTCTAATGTATTGGGAGCCCATTCTGTAGTAGAATTTCTGCCAGAGGAGAGGATGGCACCTTACACTTAAGGTTCCTCCAATCACCTTACACTTAAGGTTCCTCAAAATGGAGGAACCTTAGGCACAAGGAGGATAGAGGAAACTTGCACCATAAGGTGCCTCTCTTCCTTCTCAAATGAATCTCAGCCGTTTAAAATACAACCAGATCCTTACACTGGTTAAGGACCTTGAACGGGGCCATTCTGGTAATTCAGGTCCTACAGTCGGCTCCCGTCTCGCACTGGACCCCGATTCCCAGACTAGCCCTGGGTCCTTAGTCCTTATCCTACACACTAAAATGCCCCAAGGATATGCTAGAATGCCTCCAGATGGGCTTGAGAGCTAGGGGGCTGAAATCAAAACAAGATTGGTCATTATAGGGAAGTGTACAGTTCAATACAGTGTACTACAAAGGTCAACAGCAGCAGCAGTACAAATCACTCTACACTATCCCCAGGTAACTCTAGTCTTGGTCAAAGAGAGAGAAAAGCTCTGGTTCCAACTTCCTGCCAGTCTTAACTTCTACCTTCTCTCAAGGTCTAGACTCTAGACTGTAGTAAAGCCATCATGTTGTTGTCAGTGTTCTGGACTGACACTGGCATTCAATGCACCTCCCTCTCTCAGGCTCTTATGTTTGTATCTGACTTACTACAGCTGTAGTCAATTTTTTTCCACAGACTTGATTTTTCTGTTCTTGACATTCAATGAAAAACTGTGCATTAGGGCTCCCTTCCAAAGTTGCATTCAATTTGCCTAACCTAAAGGCACAGAAGCTCCAATGACAAGGGACCCTCTCCCCAGTGTCCACCCAATTCCCCCACCCCCCCAACAACTTTGTTCCAATTTTAGCAGAGCCAACCAATCCTCCTGCACCACAAGGACATTTGTTTTTGCTGGGTCTTCAGTGGGTACCTACCTATCAACCTTTTTTTTATTGGCGAAATTTAGCCACAAAGCGAAATTAGAACTTTAAAAAAATCGAAAATGAGGTGATTTTGGAGGTTTTCAATCGCCCAGAAGTAAGGATATAGAAGTTTGATTAAAGATTTGTACTTCATACCTAGTTTATAGGGAGATTTGGTTAAATCTTCGTTTGGAGGATCACCACTTTGGCTGCAAACAAAAAACCCTAAAAAAACACAACTGGTACTTAGGGTTAAAAAGCTTAGGGTACAATAAGCTCAGGCTTATGAAGCACCACAAGAAACTCAAGAGACTAAAGGGGAAGTGCAGATCAAAAGCTTGATGAGGTGTGGCCTTCGATTTCGAGTTTGCCTCTATCTTTAACTCTAAATGGGTAATCCCTAGAACCTCCCTTAGAGAGATAATGATTCTTGAGTGTTTCATCTTCTGCTGGACCCTAGATTTTTGGAAGTAACTTGAGGACTCTACTGTGGTAGCACTAGACATTAACACATGCACAAATCCTTAAACCAGACAAAGAGGCTAAAATTAGCCCGTACCTCCTTTGTTTGTTGCTTTGGTTGGTTTTTCCTGTTTCTTTCTTTTTCACCTGCAGAGTTGACGATCACTGACTACTACTACTACTACTACTACTACTGCACCATTTCAAGTGAGACCCAAGTCTTGTTCTGACTTGGCAGGATAATGACCCCCATGACTTAGCACCTTTGATTTGGACTAGTTGCAGGTAAAAGCAGAGCAATGAAAGGGCCTGTCTACAGACACAACAAACTGCTCAGGACTTTGTGGACTAGAAACGTACCTGAAGCTGCCAAAATGCGCACATTGCACACAAGGAATCCTGCCATGAAATAATTGCATATTTATGCAATATTTGTTTTGGTCTGTGAGGTTTATAGTATTATACACTAGCTGGCTGTATATCGTACTCAGATCACAAAATGTCACTTCCTTCATAAGTCCATTTACAAACAAACTGCCTGTGTGTGTGTGTGTGCACATAAAAATAATAAATACATACCTTGGGCCCTGCCACAGCAAAAACTCACCCTACAGCTTGTTGGGAATTGAAAATCTCCATGCCTCCAGAAAATTGACAGAAGAACAATGAGAAAATAATGCTCTCCACACAACCTTAGGATCACACAAGTTGTGACAAACTTGCTGATCCACTCCCAACTCTCGCCTACTCCTAATAGAAAGTGCACATCTCACATGGAAATGCAAGATGGGTTTAGGGTTTAGGGTTTATGCAAGATGTTTCTTTAGTATTGCATGCATAAGGTCATCATCCCGTCCATATGTTACCTACAGCATAACTGGGGTGAACATCACATGCAACCAGATACTTAAGTAACCTTAATTCAACTATCTCATAATTCCAAAAAATTAAGTGCATCAAGCACAAATATCTAAGTTAAAAGTAGCTTTGTAAAAGCAACTCCCAGCATTTATTTTTCAGGGCAACTTTTTTCATCAGTTGGTGATCAAAAAATTTCCAGTCCTACTCATACAAAGAATTTTTGTCAAAAAAATTGAGCCAAAGTTACCAGATTTTTTGTCTACTTTCCTCTCTGATCTGTAACCAAATTTGGCTAATTCCTCTTGTGGATGATCACAAGTATGGCTACATCACAATCCAGCAGCAGCCCATCATACAATTGTGACTTGTGGTGACAGAAAGAGAAGTTTGTACCTAAACCTTGGAAATAATATCTCCACTTTCATACTATGCTTCCCCAAGATGACAATTGACACCCAATTATGTACTTATGACCACCATGTATATGAATCATCAACAACAAGATTTATGAGATAAAACCCAACTTGCACAACTCCCACATAAGAATGTTCCTACCTGGCAGAGCTGGGGCACATGGCTCCCTATCTTATTCCAAGAGTGAAGATTCGAATTAATTGTCCAAGGATTAACATGTGTCCTATGTCTATGTCTATATCTGAGATGTAAAAGTAACCTCCCCACATGTCTACCTCTGGGGTTTAAGACTGATCATGATAGTGCACTAAACTAGTATTGGAAAGAATTCTGAATATCCTTGAGTACAGGAACTGCATTCAGTTCCTGGAGAATTCACCTAACTAAGGAAGGTCCTGCTTCCAGCTCTCTCTGCTAGTCAGATCAGACTCTTGCACCTTGCTATAACTGGTATAAAGGTCATGACTGATGTAATGTACATACATAAGGAAGCTTGTATTTCTGAAGCGATGAAGACATGAGATAGTGTGCATGTTCAAGCTTCTGGGAAATTATGTAATAAATTTGTGACCTGGCGAATGCTGGTGAACACATTTCTCTCTGCTAGCCAACTGTGCAATCTACATCAAAGCAAACAATTGTTTTGTGAGTGAATGGTTGGTATGGATTCCTAGCTGGGCTGTCATGTGTGCAGGTCTTCTTGAGGCACATCATAACATTGCAGTAGACAAAAGCATGTATCAGCGTGTGGAACCACTCACCTAACTAAAGATCATCAATGTTGAGATCCTTGGTTCTTTTTCTGTCTTCGATAATCCCAAGGCTTTTCAGGATTCGCATTAGCCCATAAGCCCACTCGTGCAGCTCGTGCATCCCTCTCCCACTGGAAACCACAGGGCAATTTGACAAACTAATTAAGCTTGTTTGTTGAACAAGTAGGTTCCTAACCTACAGATAATTGTACAATCTTTAATCACCATATTGACAACAGCTGACATGCTACTGAAATACAAGTTCCAAATGAACTATCAGCATTGATAAAATGGTGAAGTGCACATTGTGGATGGACTATTGGCATCCAAACATCCTCTAAAATTGTGAATTTTTGCCAGGTTGTTCACTCTTTCTTTTGCTAAATGGTAGGCTGTGAGCTCTTGCAGCAACACATCCACTTAATGCATGATGAAGGTCCCTACCTCTGCAGGCTGAATCTGAAAACAATTGAAGCTCAAAGAAAACCAATAAGCACCAGTAAAAAATGTCTGCACTCATATCACTGGCTGCCACACAGCTTGTGAGTCATATTTAAGTTTTGGATCTGCTTATGGGGCTACTACTTTTGTAAGTTATGTCATAGAAGATTTTGATGCAAAGCCCTGGTGAAGTCCTACCTGTGCAAATTCAGGACGACGATCATACTGAACATAATGCCATACACAGCCCTTTTTAAACAGCACCTCCTGCACTCACATAAGGAGAGTTATTAGATGATCTGAAAGAAACAGAGAGGTCTAAGAGATGATGTGATTATAGCAACCAAAAACTGCCCACCCAGACTGCATCAAGAGAGTGCACTAAAAGCAGGGCTTGCTTGGTATCAAGCTGTCTACAATTTTTTGCAAACTGCAACAAGAATTGACTTCCAAAAACAGTACTGATAAAGAAGGGAGTGGTGACACACTTGGATAAACACGTTCTTGCAGTAAATGTCAGCAACAATGCGCCCATACTGGTCGACACCATACACCAGAACCCGCAGAGAATGCCCCTCCACCAGGCTAAGAAGTACAGCCTTGGCCTGTGGCCCATAAGGCTGCTTGGTTTCTGGTGCATCTACCCCCCTGTCACATTGAATACCAGATTCTTGCAGAGTCATTACCTGTTTTGGTAAGCACCTATCTCTGTCTTTATGGGAACAACTGGAAGAACATTGGGAACTGAAACCATTCTCCCAAAAGGTAGTCAATCCCCATTGCTTAGGTAATTAGAGTGATTTACACAGCCTCTTCACTTGGTGCAATTCGATGATCTGTTCCAATAAAGGAAAATGAAAACAACTAATATCATAGTGACACATTAAAACCTTCACAATGTAAATAATTTTTAGGACCATTTGCCAGAAAAGAATAGAATTATATCACTGTAACACCGTCATGTGGGGAAGTTTCAGGTGAAGCAATTCCCATGGACTATATTTCTGAGTTTCCATTTGTTATCTTTTATGCAGGAAAAGCAAGCTATGGGATCAAAAACTAATTAATGAAGGGCCGTGCAGGAGCCAAAAAATTGTCTCCCACTACCACAGGAAAGTTATGCACGAAAATTTAATTAATTGCATTGTTCAAAAAGTGTGGGATTTGACATGTCACTGTGGTATATCAATCCAAGTTAACCTTCACCCTTGACTACAAAGATCAACACTTGAGAGTTGACATGTCGGGCAGGCCAAGAGTTGATTACCTCAGTCGAACACGGTACTTGCGTGCAAGAACCTCATCTTTGCTGTTCTTTGCAGGAAAAATCCTGAAAGTGATACAAAGCTTCCAGTCAATAAAAGTCTCAACTCTGAGACACTCAAAAGTATCTGAGTGACTGCCATAAAGCAACAAAATAGTAGCCACTGACATATTGCAATCTAGAACTGCTCCAATGTTGGTCACAAATGTTCTAAAGTTGCCAAATTATTCAGGTAATGTGTCAGAAATCACCAAAAGGGTGGCCTGCAATAAAGAGTTGGGGGTCGCACTTGTAGCCTGCCTGCTTTATCTGAGTTTGCAAGGCATCAGCCATTGCTAAATCATGGCGCAGCTGGGCTGTGCGGCTCTTGCGTACAGCTTCTATTACAGCTTGTGGCACTGCAGCTTTTTCACGTGCATCCTTCATCACATCCACATACACTGTAACAGTGTCTCCATCAGCCACTGACTGACTGTCCACCTGCAATGCAATGTCAACTGTGTCAATAAAGGCCCAACAGACCCCTGATTATTGTAAATTGTCTGACAAGTTCGAAATTGTATTCATAAGATGCTACTAGCCATTTATAGGATGGGCATAGACCCCAAACTTTAAGAGAGAAGAAACAAGAGGAGAAGGAAGCAATATGGGAGCCAAAACTTTGATGGTTGGTGTTCAGGTTCTATGGGCATTGCACTGAAAGCCAGTGGCACTTACTGGAAGAGTTTGAATCTCATACTTCAGGCATTGAGATCCCCCAGCAACAATTGCCACATGGGGATATCGAGCTGTAGGTGCAGTTACTGTAACTGCAGTTAATGGCACAACTACCGTAGTAGCATCCACTGGAATGAGATCATAGAAGGACAACAGACCCTGCAACAAAGGAATGCCAAATCAAAACCAGCTCACATGCCTCATTCTCTAAGCATGCATTTACTTTCATGACTTGACCTGCCATCCCTTGAAAAATCATAGGATAAAGCACCTGCTGCATGAGTTTTTTCACATTCATCATTGTGCTTCTTTGTCACAATTGTGCCTCTAAGCTGCTTCTAGAGTAGTCAGCTTCAGCTGAGCAGACAGATATCAATGAACATGTGATGCAATTCATTCCTCAATAGCACTGAACTTTACTGCTACTTAAGAACATCATAAAACTCAATTATTCGCCAACATAAGGCACTCCAACAGCGAGCATAGTTCTGAAATGTGCCACCACAAAAGAGAACTAGTCAAGAAGGATGCCGCATATTTTATTTTTGATTACATGTAAATTTGAGACACTTGGGGGAAGTAGCATCAAAGAACTAACATTTGGATCCTACAGCTCATGTTTTTTTTTCCAATGATACTACTACTACCATCCCATCAAGGTAAAGAGAAGGCACACAGGAACGTACTTGAACATCAGTCTTGCGGTGCCCCTGCAAGGCACGGAGCACCAGACAAGAGGCTTCAGCAGCATTTGTTGGAGGTGGATTTGTGCTCTTCCATGCAGACAAGATCTTGCGATACCTGCAATGCCACATCTTTTGGTCACATCCTTGGTCATTGACAAGAAGGAGAATCCTATACAAATGGTCACCAAACGAACATCCCTATTATATGTGGCTATACCTTGTTATTACAACCAATTACAAGCAGTGATGAGAAGAACATCATAGGGCAACTCCTTACCAGACAGCTTGTGTGGCTTTTACTCCTTGGACATACTGACTTAGCCCATCTGGCACCTGCATAGACCACACAAATATTTCTTTGGTTACTCTGACAGACAAGTGACCAAAACCAAACATAAGCATTTTCTGTTTGGACATTGTGATATGCACAATGACCCCTCCCAGGTCTTGCAACAATCATGTACATGTTATCTTGATGATGTAGCGCTTTGGATCAACCAAATCATAGGCAGTACAAATGAAGGCCTCAAATGGTCTGTACCATTCTGTGATATGAAGTCCTAGTGGAAACCTGGCTTGAAAGATGATCAAAATGTAATTCCCTGACTAATTCAGCAGGCGGTGGTCAGTAGGTAGTACCTGGCTTGTGATCTCAAATTGAAATAAGTCTCGTGCCAATGCAGCAAATCCAGCAGTGTGGACAGTAACACCATGGGAGCTGGCAGTCGATCCAGCCGGGCACAAACTTCCTCCATTTTGTTGACGTCTAAACTGATGATCTCCTGCTTGAAGCTGTCCATCCAAACTTGAAGGCTCCGAACAACAATCCACCAGTCGCCTACATGCATTTCCCATGGTTGTTTTGAGTTTCTCAAGGGTTTCTTGTTACTGTTCATGTGCACGCCTGAAAATGCTTCGGAACAAAGAGGTATCTCCCTTGCTTTCCGAAATCATTCGTTCCTCAGCACCATTGCTCGGGCTATACAGTACTTAAAATTGTTCACAATAAAGCGAGTGCGATCCTCGATTATGTACGAACATTTTGCAACAACAAGTCGCCTCGTTGTCAAAAAAGCTCTTCAACTAAGAAAAGTCTCAAGGGACAGTGTTCAAGAACGGCGAGACACATCTAAAAGATTAAGTAACTAGTGGCTTCTTCGATTCTCAAATATTTGTTATGTCTCCAGCTTCACCTAGTTACCACGGCAACAGTATTTGCAGATCAAAGAGGGGCTAAAATTACCCAGATCAGTGCACGAACTTGGCCTCCAACACACAAAGGAAAGGGCAAGAAACCACACACACTTGATATGATCCTTTCCAAATGTTGAAAACGGGAGTTCTTGGTGAAAATAGAGCTCTCCGGAGAACGCATTATGCAATCCCGACACACTAGTGTATTGAAGACGAAGCTCAAAAAGTGTATAACAAGCGATCACGTAATAAACAACAAAACAACGAGGGAGAGAGTGTGTTAGAAAGTTTACAAAGAATCGGTTCTGGTGCGCTCCTCAACATCCACGCAAGTTCCAACAAAACGCACCGAAAGTCTCTTTCACTCGCTGAGAAACTACGATGTGTAGAACGAACGCGTGATGAAGAAGCCTGGTCCACTTCATGATTAGATCGCTCTTTTTTGGCAGTTCTTGAACAACAAAAGATTCTTGAAACTCGACAGAAATAAGCACTTCAATCACGTAGATTTTCTTTCACATCGAAACGCAAAGGGAAGGGGAAAAAAAAAAGAAGGATTGCATCGCAGCAGAGAAAAAAGCACCATCGTCGCACGCGAATCCCATCTGCGAACAACAATCGACAAGGCAGAAAACGCGGATGCGAAGAGCGCGCATTTGTCAGACTTGTTCTTCAGAGCCGTTGAGCGCGCTGGAGGAGCGAATGAATATCCAGGGAAAAAAAGGCCGTCATCCATCAAGGCAATGATGAGAGTTTATAACCAAACAACTGACCCCGAATGAATGATATTCGTTCATCCTTATCCGGTGCTTTGTTGCCCCTTTTTTTTTCAGTGGGGGTGCACACTACAGTGTTTTTTTGACCCTGCCCGTTTATTATTATACAGAGGGTGTTGAATAGGCTTGTGTCCGTGTGCAGAAAAAAAATGTTATGGCCAATGAAATTGCCGGATATGGTGGTCTGATTTTTATTTATCTTGGGTGATAATCTTGAGTGAATTAATAGTTTAATGTGTAATAGGGTTTAGTAAGTTTGAGAGAATTTCTTAGACAACCACTGAAAATGGTATTAATCAAGTATTATTTTCAATGTTTAGTAGAATAGGGTTGTGTGTAAGCTTGAATTTTTTTTTCATGGCCAATGGGGTTGCTTGATTTCATCATCTGAATTTAATTCTTTTAGTTATATCGAATGAAGTGAGGGAGATTGAGAAATACCCTTGGTCAAATTGACATCAATTATATTATTTTCAGAATTGTTGAAATTTTCAAAAATTGTTTTTTCCAAATCAAAAAAATATTGTGAAGGATAATCCTGAATATTATTTAGGAATATTTCATTTGTCGAAATGAAAATTTCAAAATTAATTAATTTAATAGATGGACATGTGTTGAAATGGCCAAGGTATTATATGGTAGTTAAGCCTCGATCGTTATTCCTTGACTTAAAATGAAGTATGTTTGCAAGCTTTCATAATGTTGTGGATGGTTATTTTGATGAAAAATATATAATGAGGAAGAAAAGGAGAAGGCCCTTTTTAGGCTCCAAATAACATTCGCACCATTAGTGTGCAAAAAAATCTACTTGTTTGTGTAAAAAGCCAAAGATCGCAATCGTCAAAGGCAGACTTTGTTTTTGATTTCAATATGGTCTATTGGCCCACTTGTGTTCAATTCTATTTGGGTGGTCGGTTGTTATAGATGGCATGGGATTCTAGGCTCATATGTAGGTTCGTACGTGTGTTGGCTGGTTCCTAGGTTCTACGAGGAACCTCCAGTTCTGGTTCCACAAAAATTTAAAGGGATCGGTTCTGGTTCTATTTTGGTTCCAGTTCCTTGGAATCGGGATTTGAGTCTGATTCTGATTCTTTCATAGCCTACCGCAAGTTTTGGTCTTGATTCTAGAACCTAGAAAAAAAAAAAAGTGCAATGGTTTTGATTCCGATTTTGGAACCTTCAGTTCTGGGTCCAATATCCAAAGCATGAAGATCAACAAGTTGGAAATACTAGAATATTTATTTCATAAGAGAGAATTGGTACAAATGTTCGAATATTTCAAACAAATAAAAATGATGCTCTTTCTAAACTCTAAGCTATACTTGATGTTTCAAGTTTCAAGATCCGAAACAAAAAAAGGGATGGTGCAAAAAAAATTTAAATTATCCCAAAAGAAATTTGTATTACAAAAGGTTTGTAAGTTTCAAACCAATTCAAACTACAAACTAACCTATTGTAAACTCTAACCTATGCTAGGTATCTTCAGAGGAGTGGAACCCTTTTTTCATTGTCATTTGGTTTATGTTTAGGGTTTCATTCAATTAGAACACCAAATTGAGAAATGATCTTATCATCCTTAAATTCAACCCCCCAATAGCCCCCAAATCTGCTCTAATCTTTGTTTCACCCTATTTTTCCAACCCAAACAACCCTCCCTCCCTTCTGCTCCCCCCCAGCCCCACCCTTAAACAGCCCCAACTCTATCTAATGCTTTCATCACCCACAACCTTAATTCTAACCAACAATTACCCTTCAAAGAGCCTTAACTCTGCCCTAATGTTTCCATCATCTAAAACCCTAATTCTAACCGTCAATTACCTTTCAAACAGCCCCAACTTTGCCTTAATGCTTCCATCACTCAAAACCCTAATTCTAACCGCCAATTACCCTTGAAATAGCCACCAAATTTGCCATATTATTTGCATCACCCAAATCCTAATTCTAACGACCAATACCCTTCAAATAGCCCCCAAATTTGCCCAAGGGTTTCCTTCACTCCACACCTTAAAATTTCACTTGTGCACCCCAATACACCCAAGCCAAATCAAGGGTACAAGTTAACCTCAAGTAAATGCAACAACAGTAAAAACCCTAAACATGTTGCTCAACAAAATTTTAAGCTTATGTCATTTCCTTGGGGGGGTTAAGGTTTAGAATCAACTTCGCTCCATCTCTAAAAGGCCAACTTTTTTTATTAAATCATTGTTTTCTTCCATTAAGCCCACTTCCATCTCCATGAATTGCCCCATAAATTCCAAGGCTACAACATGAGCATCATTCAGTCAATTTTTATAAATGTTTATTAGCATCTCAAGATTATCGATGTTTAACGAAGACCTTCAAAGGTTAATGCATATACTTGTAATGCTAAAGACCTTCTTTGCCTCTATTTAAGAACTTACAATCTCCAAAATATGTCAAGTTATAAACCCAATATACGAAAATTGTACCTCATGCAATCTCCACCATGCCAATGGATCTTTGCATTCTTCATCTATAACTTGCCTATCCAAAAATGATTCAATTGTTCTTTCACTATTGATGTGGTCATCTTCTTGTTAATTTCCATGAAATCACATAAGCTTGTGTTTTTAATGTTGTGGGATGTAGAGTTAAGACCTCCAACACTTGCATCACATGTGTTTAGAAAGATGTATGTAGAAATAAAAAAGGAAACAATACCTTATGATCATATTCATTAACAATTTGCGAGGCCCTCTCTTTGCCAACAAACTTAATGACAAGCCCCAAGCCCTTGTACGAAGGGTTTAATATCATAAACAACATGGTGTGAATTTTGGGTTTTTGGAAAGAAAGCATAAATGAAAAGAATGGACTTAAGATTCCAACCACTTGTCTTTGCATATTTTATTGAAAGACCTGAAGCTTTACATCAAAATTTTAATTTTCATTAAAATTAAATGCCACACAATCTAAACAAAATTTACATACAAAGGAAATCGCAACAATTAGGGCATCTAAAAGTAACCAATATCTTTGATTTTGGTTTAGCATACATTATTAAAAAATGGGCCTTAGGGTATTGGATACAACTTGAGTTATTGCCCAAACCTAAGGACTAAACACACAACCTTGTAATGCCAATGAAGTCTGTTGTCCATAACAAAAGGCAATGACATGCTTGAGCTCAAGAGTCTCCTGGAATAAGATGGCTCTTGAAGAAAAATGAATTTTTATAGGAGTCTTGAGCTTTGCTTGGAAGCACTCCCACAAGTTCACATGCCTTCACCCATTCATGTTGTCCCTTATTACTTTTCTTCGTCTAGGTGATGGTTTTCTACAAAACTAACTAGACTTCCTTGATTGAAATCGAGGTCAAACTGTCACATACCTTCAAATCATCTATGACATACGAATAACACTTGGACATTGCATGACCCTAACAAGCCCCTACAAAAGGAACAAACAATCCCATAACTTCACAAGACACAACAAAAGTTAATGCAAAAGTCATGGTGGAAAAATTAACTCCTTCATCTTCAACGTATGCAAGAACATGAGCATTAAGCCTATGTTTTGCAAGCACATCATTTATTTGTAGTGCCATGGTGGGTCTAGATGTGTCTAAAGTGTCAAAAAATCCAATGGTTATATGACAAGGCTCCCACTAGTCATTCAAGAAATGCATGATAAGAAAAGTATCAACACCTCCCCTTGACATCTAAAGATCAAAAGATAACAATACAAGTATTACATGACTGTAGGGATGGAAATACAAATTTTTTTTCATCCTCTCAGCAACTAATGACAATAAATCATGTCTAAACTTCTATCGTGATGGAAAAATCAATTGAGGATTCTACTTGAAAACCAACCTCCTGACAAAAGGTTCCTCAACAAAGGATAAATGCACAAGCTCCTTGGTAATGAACAAGGCAAGATCCTCTTCAAATTGTTTTTTATGAACATCGTTTTGTTGTAAGGAACACAAGCACCAAAAAAAAAGAAATAACAATCGGGGTTGAGCCAAACCTCTTTTTTGTAGCTTTCCTTTTTTATTCAAGTCAATCTCTTTCTTGTTGATTCCAATCAACCCAAACTTGTCAATGATGGCTCTCCAAGTGATTTCAAAATGCAAAAATTCCATTTGCATTGTTATAAATAATCACACCTTTTCTTCTATCCTAGAAGAGGAACAACAAGGTAACAAAAGAGACATTTCAAATTTTCCACTAAGTTTGATGTTGAACTTACTTCATTTGAAAAAGAGCTCAAAGGTGCATAAAAGGCCTAGGTTGTGGTAGTGCAACTTTTGCCTTTCCAAAAATATTGCTGATTCCCCAATAAAAATCACTAATCTATTGGATTTTTGCTTGTACATGTTTGTGTTTTTGGTGTTGTTGCTGTAGGAGTCTTAGCATCAGACACATGCTCACAACAATCCAATTCCAATGGATCTTCAATGGGAAAAATCACCTCACCTTGAGGCTCACTATGAAGGCCAAGAAAAGACTAGCAAAGGGGGGCTACAAAGGCCAAGAAGAGCACCAACAAAGGAGGGCTACGGAGGCCAAGAAGAACCTGATAGAGGAAGGCACAAAGGATACCACGAATGATGACCATCACGAAGCATGCTCACCACCACCATCCGTCACCACCAGATAAACAACATAAATAAATAAATAAAAGTCAAATTCAAAGTCAAGAAAAATGCCAATAGAAGAGAATCACAAAGGCTAGGAAAAGCAACAACAAAAGGAGACCAAAAAAGGTTGAGTGAACTTTTGTTGAGGAGAGGAAAAGGTTTTTTTCTTGGCATTGAGCTTTGGAGCTTGAAGCTCCTCGAAAAGTAAAACAAAACAAAACAAAGCACAAAAGACATAAGCAAAGAATAAAGCTCAAACCAAACATTAAACTTGAAGACTAAAACAAAAGTTGAAAAGAGAGATCCCAAACTAAAGCTCAAAGCTCAAACCTAACTTCAATTTTTAAAATAAAAACCCTAACCCTTAAAGAGGAACTAGAATTGGGTTTTTTCAGAGTCCTAGTTTGGTTCCAGTTCTTGTCCACCATAGAACCTGGGGGCTGGGCCCAGTTGTGGTTCCACCCAATTACATAATCAAGACCCGGTTCTGAGTAGGTTCTTGGGAATTGAAACTAGGGAACTGAATACCTGGCCAACACTAGTTTGTACATTATTGTTGCCTCCCCGACCCCCCAATTCATCGGGGTTGCAGGCATTCTCTTTTACATGGCAAAAATGGCTGGGTAAGGTATTTCAGTCAAGTGGGAAATACCCTACCCTACTCTATCAAATAGCTGAAATTCAGTCATTTCTTATGTACCTATTGCAATTCTAGTTTTAACAAAATCAAATTTCAAATTGAAGAACATTCAAGCTCAGTTCAAAAATAAGGTCCAATTCCACAAATTGATCAAAGAAATATCAAAGAAGGGTGTTGAAAGATGCTAACTTGGAAGTTTTACAAGTTAAAATTAAAATTGAGTTTTGCAAGAAATTCAAATCAATCACTTGGCTAAAAGGTCCAACTTACTTGTTTATTTTTTAAAAAAAACTTCAATGTTTTTACCTTAAAAACTTAACCTATTTTCAAGAGTTTATTTCAAGGTTTTGATTTTCATTTTAGCAAAGGTTATTTCCATGGTCTAATTCTTGTTCCAATTTGCAAAAAGGCCGGTGATGTTAGGTTTAGGTCTTAAGAACCTAAACTTGAACCTTGGGTTTAACACTCCAAAATAGAAAACCATACCAACAACACTAGAAATTGCCCCTTAAGTGCATGTGTTAATATGTAATAGTGTGACTTGCCTTGTTGACCACATATCGCAACATTGTTTTACAAAAAAATGATTGTGTGAAATTCAATTTCTTTACGAAATGAATTTTTCATTTAAAAAAAATGCCAATGTCAAAAGATACTCAAATTCAGAAAACTTCCACACCTCCAATCTCAAAATGATGCCTTGTTGCACCTATACTCATCAAGGATATTTCCAATGGTACCAAGAAATTACCCACCAATTCCTTCTTTTTTAAAAATTAACTTTGAAATTGAATCTTTTTGCATTGCAAATCTAACCATTAAATAATTTTTTATTCTCAAGCAAAATCCAAAAAGAAGAACTTTGACACTAATGAAAATAGGTGTGAAAAGTTACACAAAGATAATGTCTCATTTCATAGATGGGCTTTATATGTTGTGTTATGGTGTTTTATTGAAAGGTGATAGACTATCCCAAATTACTGAGCAACAACACTTAGTAAGTTGAGCATGCACAAGAAAGAGGCTCTACTTTGTAACATCAGCATTTGACGAGTGTCAAATCCCTTTAAGTTTGCACAATTCACATAGCAATGTACATGCTTTCAGGCTACCACCCAATGACTCAAACTCTTATTATGACAATGATCCTCAATACCTATTTTATGTCCACAGATTACCATTTCTCATGTTTGCCCAATGCTTACATTAAATGCATATCTTCAGAATTTTAAGACTTCACCAACAGATTAAGCCCCAAATATCTGAACAGCTTCTAATCTCTGGAGGATCAAAATGCTTTCCATAAGACATAAGATTAAGCTTCAAGCTCTGTAATAAGCAGATATCAGACTTGTATGAAGTCTTGCTATGAGCTGTGGCAACTATCTAGCTTCTCTATAAACTAACTACAAGAGAGAATTCTGAAGGTCCAGGGACTGACAATATAATGTCAAGAGGAGTTTCTATGGAGTTATTGAAACACTGAGATAGAGATACTTCCCTGCATATTATCACGGCTTCAAGGAAATTTTCTATAATGCATTTATTAGTTTGACCTCGAAAGGAAGGGGATCTGGTGACTGCTGGTGAACATATTCTTGTGTCAGGATTACCCCTGTGCAACTCTGGCATTTACAAGGTTTACCTACCAGAGGTCATCAATGCCGAGACCGAAATCTCGGAGCTGATTTGCTTCTAGGGTGCTTTCTCTTATAGTCCAAAGGATTTTCGGGATTCGGATCCACCCATAAGCCCACTCGTGCAGCTCGTGCCTCTTTCTCCCACTGGAAACAACAGTGCAGTTTGTCAGATTATGCTTGCTTGTTGAATGAGGAAGAGAAGTTTCCTCAATTAAAAGGATACAACTCAGGCAATCTTACTATCGGAGCTGAATATTTTGCAGCAAAATGCAAGCCACAATGCATCGACACCATGAGTGGTGTATCTTAAAAACTGTGAACTTTCACCAGGGTGGTCATTCTTTCTTTTGCTAAATGGTAGGGTCCTGCAGCAACATGAATTCATTCACACTCATCTCATCCTGAAAGACCCCATTCTGCAGGCAGAATGAAAAGAAAGGCAACCCATTCTATTTTCAAAGATGATCAGAGTCATAAATTTCTTCTATGCCTGCATAAACTGGCAGTGACAGAAGTCATGAAATTGTAGTTATCCATTTTGCACCTGTTTATGGATCAGATTGGGTTTTGTAGTTTCAAGACTTCCTACCTTTGCAAATTCTGGACTTTGATCATACTTTACAAAGTGCCACACACAACCCCTTTTTAACAGCACCTCCTGCATGCACAGAAGAAGTTCATGAGCAGACAATCTGAGAGGGACTGAGAGTGGAGGCAACAAGATCAAGTTTGTAGTGGGTGCTCAAAGAAAACACAGATATGGTCTAATGGGTAATCTGCTTATGATAATTTGTCTCATGTCAAGAGTTCCCCACAATGGGTTGCAGGCTGAAACAAGAACCAACTTTGTTGAACAGTAGGTGTAGAAGCAGGGAGACATTGTGACATACTTGGATAAACACGTTATCGCAGTAAACATCAGCAACTTTGCGTCCAAAATAATCATCATCATACACCAAAAGCCGCAGAGAATGCCCCTCCACCAGGCCAAGAAGGACTGCCTGTGCCTGTCGCCCATAAGGCTGCTCAATTTCTGGTGCATCTACCCCCCTGTCAGTCACATTTGTAATGTCAAATTCTTGCAGCTCTAGTCATGACTTCTTTTGACTACTGAGAGAGAGCCTCTCGCTGCCTTTGTTGAACGTACAGGTGGGCTTAGGGTTTAGAACATCTAAGAGAATATTGGAAGCTAGAAACCATTGACACTCCTGCATGAAGTGGTCAATCCCCATTCCTCAGGCTAGGAATCAAAGTTGCATCATTCATCTGCACAAACCTTTACATGGTACAATTTTGATCTATTCCATTCAAGCATATGAGAGGACACAGGAAACAACCATGTCTGACTAAACATGGTCCACCTCCTCAATACCAAACAATTATAGGAACTATTAATTTTCATTGTCAAAAACATGAATGACATCAGGCAAGGAGCAGAAGTTGGTCACCTAAGTCGTACTTTGTACTTGTGTACAAGAATCTCTTGATCCCTTTTGTTTTTAATAATCCTGAAAGCAGAGTAATATCCAGCTTCTTGTCAATAGTCGTCATGTCTGTGGACACTATAGAGCAGATCTGGTCTGACAATGCAGCAAAATAGTACTAGTAGCCAAATGAAAACTCGGTCATCTTAGAAGAAGCTGCTTCATTGTCAGGTCTGATGTTGGGTAATTGTGTCCACAGATGACCAAAAATGCAGGTGGCAAAAAGGAGTTTGGGAGCCCACTTGTAGTCCACATCCTCTATCTTAGTTTTTAAGGAATCAGCTGTTGCAAAGTCACGATTCAGCAGTGCTGTGTGCCTTTGGTGGAGAGCCTCCTGCACATCATGTGGCACTATACTGGTTTCACGAGGATTCTTCAACACCTCCACATACACTGTCATGCCATCTCCATCACCCACATCTCGCCTCTCTGTGACCTGCAATCCAATGTCAACCACATCATTGGAAGACCCCCCACCCCCCCAAAACAAGCCCTCAGTTGTTGTAAATTTTCTGACCAATCAAAAGAGTGTATGTATGTGAGAGGGTTCAGGGTTTAGGGACCAAGCTAACATAGATTCAAATCAGGTGGCACTTACTGGAAGAGTTCGAAGCTCATACCGTACACCATCAGGCAACATTTCACCTCCAATTGCTACCTGGGGTTTTGGAGGTGCAGGTTGAGATGGAGGTACAGGTGGAGGTGGGCCTCCAGGTGGCACTGTCGTGGTACCCTGTGGTTGAGGGAGCTGATAGAAGGACAAAAGACCCTGGAAGCAACAAAGGAATGCCCATTCAAAACCCACTCATCGTCCTCCTTGACATTCTGTAAGGATATGCATGTCAATCATGAGTTCTTTTGCTTTCCAGATTTCTTCTATCACATTTGTACATCTAGCTTCTTGTTTGAGACTACTACTATAACCAAGGTCCATGTAGAGATTTGCGAGTGTGAAATGTGTCAGGCAGCCGCCACCAGTGAAGAATTAGGACACAGAGCCTGGCTGAGCTCATTTCTTACGATCTACAACCAATTTGTCAAGATAGAAAAGAAGGCAATGCATGAATGTACCAGAACATCAGTCCCGAGCTGCCCCTGCAAGGCTTTGAGCACCAGACGAGAGGCTTCAGCTGCATTTTTCGGAGGTGTGGTCCTCCATGCCCCCAACACCCTCTGATACCTTCAATTTTACCACTTTGACAAATCTTTCAGTCAATCCCAAGATTCAAGACGCATGGCATGGCCCTATGATCAAATTGATGCCCCCCAGGGCCTGCATATTGCAAGGTCACCATGATGTACACAAAGCAACAATGACACACAAGACATTTTTAAGACCAATTCTTACCAGACAGCTTGTGTGCGTTGCTCTGCTTGAACATATTGACTTAGCCCATCTGGCACCTACATTTGACACCATGTCAAAAAATCATTTTCTCAGTGCAATTGGACCAAGCCACACCCATGTCAGGTTGATTTCTAGAAATGGCATAAGGAAGGTGTAAATCTGCAGCTGGCAGAAAGAATTAGGACACAGAGAATTAGGACCACATTCATGATCTGCACTCGTTATTGCATGGATTGAAGTCATGATTTCAAAGAAGAAAATAAGATCGTAATACCCTAGTGAACGATATGCCAGGAAATTGGTACCAGGCCTGTGGTCTCGAATTCGAAAACATCTCGTGCAAATGCAGCAAATCCATTAGTAGTGCGCTGCACAGGAATGCCATGGGCGTTGGGCCCAATTGGTCGCCGCGCTGCCTCCTCCTGGTATGAATTTCTTCCATGTGGGGAAGGTCTATATGAATCTCCTCCTCCAGGATGTCCAGGTTCCCAATCCGAAGGCTCCACACAAGGCTCCACACAACAATATGCTAATCGCTTACATGCATTTCCCATGCTTGCTTACTGTTTTTTTTTTCTTTTTTGGTCCCGAAGGACAAAATAATTGTTGTTGTTGTTATCTCCTTCCTGTCCGTGCCTGCCTGACAACAGGGATTTCACAGGAGTTTGGAAATAATTTCTTAAAACAAAAATCATTCTAGTAAACTTCTCAGCAAGTCTAATGGGTTGGGTCTCTCTGAAGTCTGTTTTTTAGTAATCGTCTTCACGAAAAAAGGGAGTGAGATTCAGACTCCAAATCTGCCAGCCCAATTTTTTTTAAAATTTTAATTTGGGTTGAAGACGGAGCTCAAAAAGCATAATTCAAGTGATCTCTTATCCAAGTTTTTTTCTTCTTTTTGTTGGGTTGAAGACTCGAGAGCTCAAGAAGCATAATTCAAAGGATCATCTGCTTATCAAAACAACAAAGGAGAGGGATGAAACACTTACAGTAAGCGGACTCTGAGCTCAACGTCCACACAAGCTCAAGCAAGCTCACAAAAACCTTCCGCTGTCCCAGCTGACATATTGGAGTCGAGCGCTGAGTTGAGTACAACGTTGTAGCGCACAAAATGGTCACGCGATTTTCAGAAAATCGAAAGACCACGCCCTCGTTATTTCTTCGTGCCTACCAACGAGAGCGAAAAACATGCGCAATGAGCAAACCAAGGAAAACGAGCGTAGCAACCCGGGGGGGTTCATCCTCCTCCTCATCCACGAAGGCAGTGCTCAGCGTTTATAATCTAACTGAAAGGGTGTTTGTCGTTGATCCTTATTCGTTTACCGACAGGGTCGAGGAGAACGAAGTTCATCTTGGTTCACATCCCCACTTGGGCTTGTCAATCGTTTTTATACTAAAAAGTGCCCTCCCCAAAATTGAAGAGTATAAATTATATATATACGGGATGAAATTTAGGTGCGATTGGGAACGCCTTGTGGAACCCATTGGGAACTTGATGACGATAGTCCCTGTCCCTGTGGGGGCAGGGCCCAAAAAAACAAGCCCTCTTGAGTGCATGCTGAGCCTTCTCATTGGCTGGCTGCATGAAATTTCTATTTCCAAAACTATTTGTCACCATTTTCAAACCACCATTTATGAATTGGGGGTACTTATAGCACCGACATAAAATTAAAAATTTCTAGTGGATATGGAAGACACGGTACCAAGTGGAGCTTTTCTGTGTACAAGTGCTATATGTTTGTTAATGCCCTCAGAGCAAAGCATTCCTAAAATATGCCTTGGGTGGCAAGTCTGGATATTTTGGGAACAACCCCGCTCCTTCGGCATTGCCCTACTCTCAGAGGCCTTACATCCTTTGCCCCCCACACACATGAATTGTGACGAGATGCTTTTTTTCTCAGGGGCAATGTTGTCCATTGCGCAAGTGCAGGGCATGCTGACTATAGCCCTACACCTGCCTGGCCTCAGCACTATGTCCTAAGGGGATACTGTACAGCGGGTTGCCAGGCAGGGCAACTACAGAATACAAAAAGAGCCATACAGGTCTTATTTGTCCTATAGTAATTCATGTGTCCTAGGGTTAAACCACAAGACAAATAAATTATTTTTGTCCTGTCAAGAGGCCAGTAGCTAGTCCTTGGGACACTGGCTGGGGAATACAAAACGAGCCATACAGGTATCATAAGTCCTAGACTCATTCATTTGTCTTAGGGTTCAACTTCAAGACCTATAAAAAATTAACGTTTTAAGAAGGCAGGGACCTGGACCTGAGGACATTGGCTTTCATACCCTATAAGACCTGATGTTTTAGGACATGATATCTTTAGAAGCCTAGGACCTTAAGGTTCAAAGGCCTAAGGACATGAGGATTTCAAGGCTTGAACTTCATGCCTGTACAAACCAAAGGTCACTAAGGCTAAGACATAAGGTCTAGGACAAGACAACTTGGGGGAATAGAACTTAATGCCTTAGATTTTCCCTGTCCCTAGGGCCTAGGACATGGGATTCAAAGACATGAAGACCTCAACTTTCCCTCCCCCAAGGGCCTAAGACATCATACCCAAAGACACGAGGACCTCAACTTTCCCAGTCTCAGGGTCTAGGGCATGAAAGCCTGAGGACATTTTGACCAAGGGACATGAAAACATTTTGGCCTAGGGACATGAAAAACCAAGAACAAGCTTTATATTCTCTCTCTTGGACAAACCACAGAAGCAAAACTGTTATTGTCGCCCCAGTCCGAAGAGAAAACTGCGCCATCCCTTGCAACTCTGCAGACCACTGCTAGTTGCATGTGCAAAACCCATTGCCATACCAATTTGTCGACGAATTGAAGGAATTTGAATGCAAGGTGTATTCTCTTAGCACCTGTTCAGATCCATCACACCTCCTCTCTCTGAGCCTCCTCCTCCTCCTTTCACTCTGAACATGGCTTACACCATTCAACTTGGACACGCTCAGCCGCTACTGCTGCTGCAACACTATCAACCCTGTGGTGTTGGCCCTCCTGAAATGTCTTACATTTGGAATTCTTTTGGGGAGTGTTGTCGAGGAGGGAGACTTTTCTCAACTACGAGAGAGAGAGAGAGAAGGGCGAGGCTGTGGCGCTGCCATGACAGCAACCCTGGAGGCACTGTGCCCATGAAGCACTCCCCCACTTCCCAAAGGTTGCTCCTCTTGCACTAATACAACTCTGTTATGCCATCATGGGTTTTTGGCCCCTTGAGGACACAAAGGTCTTCTAAAATCTAGAACAAAGATTCGATCAGTTCATGATGGAATCGTACAAATCTAAGGAGAGAACGCCCGACTTTGCACCCAAAGGTGCTTCTGTGGTTTGTCCCAGAGAGAGAATCTTATATATTAAAGTTACATGGTGTCTGTCCGTCTGTCTGTCCGTCCAGGTGCCGATCTTGGTTTCAGAACCTCGACGGACGGACAGGACCAGGTCTTGAAATCGAGGTCCCTAAAGTTACATGGTGTCTGTCCGTCTGTCTGTCCATCCAGGTGCCGATCTTGGTTTCAGGACCTCGACGGACGGACAGGACCAGGTCTTGAAATCGAGGTCCCTAGATGGAAGAGGACGACGACGACGACGAATGGGCGGGGGGGCCCGGGTGGCTGGAGTGGCGTAGCCACGGGTTGCCCTCACTCGTGTAAAGAAAATGTAATGCATCTCGTGACCTGGGGACATGAAAACATTTTGTCCTAAGGACATGAAAACCCAAGAACAAGCGATTCTATGTCGCAAGGACCTAGGGACATGAAGACACATCTACACAATTTCGCTTGCCCTAACCAATTTTGCAGAGCTTCATTTTGCAGAGAGCACAAACCTGAACTTTGAATTGTTAGCATCGTTGTAAAATCGTAGTCTTTTGAAGGTCTGTAAAATCGTAGTCCTAGGCCCTAAGCCATGAGTCATAGGCCATAAGTCAAATGTCCAATGCCCTAAGCCACAAGTCTTATGCCCTAAATCAAATGTCCTATGCCCTAAGCCACAAGTCCTACGCCCTAAGCCAAATGTCCTATGCCCTAAGCCACAAGTCTTAGGCCATAAATCAAATGTCCTATGCCCTAACCCACAAGTCCTAGGCCCTAACCAAATGTCCTAGTCCTAACCCACAAGTCCTAGGCCCTAAACCAAATGTCCTAAACCCTAAGCCATAAGTCCTAGGCCTTAAGCCAAATGTCTCAAGCCCTAAGCTTCATGTCCTAGGCCCTAAGCCACAAGTCTTAAGCCTTAAGCCAAATGTCCTAGGTTGTAAGTTGAATCTCCTTGGCCATTCATAAGAAGTTCACAGTAACATCTTAAGCTAATTGTCCTAAGCCATTGCTTAACAATAACAACCTAAAAGCCAAATTTCTTTTGTAAAGACATTAAACCAAAAGTCTTATGAGTGCGTTAAGCCAAATGTCTTGTAAAGTTGTTGTTAATGCCACCCAAAGTATATTGGGTGGTTGTTTGGTTTTTGATGGAAATTTCAGTATTGGGAGAAAGAAAACACTATTCTTTTTCAATGCCTTGTGAATACAAATGTGTAATATATTTTTGAATACAAATAATATTAAAAATATATATATATTTTAAATAAATACTAAAAAATAATGTGATAATGTGATAAGTTAACACTTAATATTATCTAAGTGTGATTTAAACAACCATTCTAAGAAGGCATAATCTAGAAGATGGTAAATGGAAAACACTTGCAAAAATACCTTTAAACAAAGAAAAACTCACAAAGATTTCAATTTTTTTTTTAATATTCAAAAAATAAACATAACCTAAATGATTTCAAGTTTTTCAATGAGGTACAAAAGATTAAAAAAAGCAAACCTAGAAGATTAAAATGGTCTTCCTTAAATACCCCAAGAGGGCATCAAAAGTCCAAAAATAAATTAGAAGTTCACTAAGTTTTAACTAATTATCGAACAAAAGTAACTAGAACTAAACTAGTAATAAAAAAAATTCAATTGTGTGACACAATTCCATGGTCAACTTTGGTTTCAACTTAATTGACATTGGTCAACAACCTAATTCGTTTTAGTTAGTAATTCTAGTTTTAATAGTCAATTTTCATTTTCACTCACCACATTCTAGTTTTAGCAACAACACTAATGAATGAGCAAGTGAGCTTGTTGACTTGAACATGATAAAATCTTTGAAAATACTCCATGCCATGTCATGAAATATTTTTGATATATTCATTTTTCCACGTGACAAATTTCAAGTGACATGGCAAATTATTTGATGACATGTCATGGAATATTTTGCCACATCACCAAAGTTTTTTAAAAATCAACATATCGTAAAAAACTACAATTGAAGTTAATCACATACTAATAAACCTTAACACCATGCTAGTATGTACCATGCCACATCATTTATGTCATGACTAAAACTAATCACTTAAGAATATGAAATAATGTCATGTTGGCATTATCAAATATATGTGGCACAAACATTGTTTGACATGACTATGTTTGATAGTAATCTTAGTTAGAGAAACATTACTACTTTTGAAATGCGAGAGAAATGGACAAAAAGTTATCCCTTATAATCATTTAAAATTAGTAAAAACCCAACTTAGTCATTGTAGTCACAAAAGGAGGGTGAAAAAAACATGGTTTTGTTATAGTGTTAGGAACATGATGAATGTGATGAACTAGCAACAACACCAACAATGTGATGAACTAGTAACACCACCAGCAACGTGACAAACCAACAACAATTCAATGCAACAAACCAATAGCAACACTGACAATGCGACAAACCAACAACATCATTAGTAATGCGACAAACCTTTAACAACACTAACAATGCAATAGACCAATAACAACATGAGGAACTGACATTAACACCAACAACACGATTAACCAACAACAACATTAACAACATGATGAACTAGAAGTATCACTAGTAACACAATGAACTAGTGGTAACACCAATAACACAATGAATTATAAAAACACTTTAACAACATGATGAACTAATTCAACAACACTGATAATGGAATCAATAACAACATTAGCAACAAAGTAGACCACGAGCATCACTGACAATGTGACACACCAATAACGTGATGAACCAACACTGGCACCAATAATGTGATGGACCAACATGAAAGAACAACACTAGCACTAGTAATGTGACAAACCAACATGAAGGAACAACACAAAAGAACAACCCAATGGAGAAATGCAAAGGAACACGAGAAAAAAAAATCCTATTCATAATTTAAAAACAACTAACCCCAATGGAGATTTTATACTCTTGGGTGTTCCTTAAACTTCTTGACTAACAACTAACTTAATCCAACTACTAACCTAAACCATAAACTAACTTAATCTAATTACTAGCATGAAAATCAAATTATGATTTTTTCATAGAATTGATCTGGTTTTCCAATTTTAATTTTTTTAAAGAATTAATTTTAGTAATTCAATTTTCACTTGGTGAAAACCATTGATCCAATTCTCAAACTGGTTATCACAAAATGTCATACTAGTTGGTTCCCACTGTGAAAACTAGTTTAAGAATTGGTTTGAAAACTGAGGTTCCTAGTGACAACCACCCAACACTAATCTAATCTTGTTTTTGGTTACCGCCCAACATTATCCTTTTATTTATATCTGCTTTTTTTTTCCCTTTTTTCCCCGTGTATAGGGAATATAGGTTGCATAGATCAAGAACATTTCTTTTTTTCCTTGCATATGGAGTATAGGTTGCATAGATCAAGAACATTGTGTACATGCCTTAATCTTTTTTGTTTTTTCTTATCTTGTTGATTTTTTTCAAAATAGAAAAGAAAAGTAAGAAAAAAAAAGATGAAGCACATTTTTCATTCTCTTTTTTAATAAAAATTTTAATTATAAAAGAAAGATTAAAATAACATAATTATATATCTTGGTATATTTTGGAGTTAAAAACCTAGCTTAAAAATTAAGTTACTGTGTATCATTTTGGTTTTTAAAACTTAAGGTTTTAGGACATATATTTGTTAATGAATTAAACAAAAAGAAATAAGGGCAGGGCCCAGAGATGAATTAGAGTTTTTTGTTTAAAATTTGTGAGGAAATGGACTGGTCATCCCCTCTCGAGGAGGATTTAACCAAGTTTAACTACAAGTGAGAGAGAGCAAAATAGATTTTTTTTTGGAACCCCACTATATTCCCCGAGAAGCTATGATTAAAATATGGTGAATTCAGCTATCTTTTTCTCAAAATATGGTGAATTTATGCCAAATTTTCCCCCAGTTTTTTTCCCCACATGCCATCATGTGAATGAGGTCAACTGAAGATATTGGGCACAATCATCAGCAATGGCTGACTCCTGCAAGAGATCACAATCTTGCACCTACAAAATACCAGTCTGAGAGTGCTTTCCATGTTTAGTACTACATGCCATCCTTTGGTTTTGGAGGCCAACAGCACTTTGGAAGTTGGAACTTGCATGATCACAATCCCAACTGCCATCAGTTCTTGCTCCAGGCAAAACAATATTTTGTAGTTCACTATGGTGTTTGAATGTGAATTATTCCTGTGTTTGCACCGTGTTCCAGATGAACTATCCACTACTGGATCAGCAGGAGAATGGAGTTTTCTAGTTGGCCACAATCAAACACCTTCAAAACATAATAGCAGATGACAAGAAATATGGGCTCCATCACTATTTAATCTTTTTTCTCCTTTGACTTGTCTAGCAAGCCTAACGTTTTGTTATGCAAATTGAAGGAGGGTTTCTGGAGCTCAAGTCAGCCTCAGATCTACCGTTAAACTTTAGGGTACTCTCTCTTCCCAAGAAACAACATCCATCCTCAACTTGGGAATTGAAGAAATGACCAAGTTTGAATGTAATCTCACAATCTGCAATTGTCTCAGAATTCATTCACAATGTGCAAATCCAAATCTTGACACTGGATTTACAAACATTCACTTGGCCCTACTTGTAACGCAAACTAAAAACCCTAAAAATATGAAAAGATGAGCATTGAAAAGGAAACTGACAAGTTCTAGGATGGCACATTCTATGTAGGGCAATGCCCAAGGTCTGGGGCGTTCCCGAAATAACAGGCCCCCAAGGCTGGAGGTTGAGAGCCCATTATGTTGGAAATGCCTTGGCCTGATACCATTGCACAAAATAAAGATCACTGCTTGTTCATTTTTATTTTTATTTTTTTATGTGATACCCAATGGAAAAAAAAATGATTGCAAGAATTTTGGAAAAAAAATGCTTGCATATGTGGAGATTCCAATTTTCTAAATGCCCATGGGGCTTTTACGTTCTATAAAGCTATCTAAAATACACTATGAAAAAACAAGCAAGGCTTTACGTACATTGGAGCAACAAACCATACCAATGTTGTGTGGTTATTTGAATTTTTGAAGAACCATTGATTCTAATATTTTAATATTCCATATTCAGACAGCTCCAGTTTTTTGTTTTTGTTTTTGGGAAACAATCAAAATCAAGGAACCATAGGTTTTGGTCATTGCAAAACTTTAAAGAACTCGTGGTTTTATGAAAGAACAATTAGTTTTATGACTAGTTATTTGAATTTTTCCAAAATGTTAAGAATCATGGTTATATACCCAGCCTAGTTTATTTTAAGTTTTCAAAATTTTGAGAACCATGATTATATACCAAACCCAAGTAATTGATTTTTGAAAATTGCAATTACAAATCCTAGGGATCCCCCTAATAACCAAGGGGGACTATTATCTATCCTAATTCTGATAATTCTCAACATTGCAACAAACAACAAGAAGCATACCAAGAAAAACCTATACCCTAATTTTCCATTGAATTTTCACAAAACTTGAACCTTGACATTTTTCAATCGAACCTAAAGCGTAGTTATATGGCATTTCCTTTTTCTACATATAATGACTCGGGGGTAGCAGCCTTGAGGTCATGTTACACAATGCAATCCCCTGGAGTGGGAGGATTCACCGTAAGGGAGCTTGGGAAATCTCAAGTAAGGTACTTAGAACCCTTTGGACGTTGTTATGGAGGGAAACTCATTATTGTTAGTGCCTTTCACTATACTAAAAAGCTCATGTTACCTTCGAGAGGGGGTCTTCTTCAGGAAATTCATAGTTTGGGGCTAGTTTACAAATTAGCAGGAAAACATGACCCAAAACTGGTTTAAAAACCATAATTTGTTCAAGTCCTAACTATGATTCAGGCATGTATGTATCCAAATATCACCTCCTAAAATCAGTGTTGGCCAGCTCCAGGTTCTCAGCTAGGTCTAAATGTGAATCCAAATCTAAGAAGATGACTTGGCCAAGTATAAAACCTGTTGGGATTTAAAACAAGTTCCGGGTCAAAGGGTTAGGTAGGGGTTAGGGTCTCAGGAATAAAGAGGGTTTAGAGTTCTAGGTTCTAGGGTCCTAGGTCTTAGCCCTAAATTTTATATATAAGGCATCTCCCATTACAGTATTATAATGGCCTTTAACACAAATATGTTGTGCTTTGTGATCCTTACATTGTTCCTTATTGTTATTCTTGGGGAACATGTTGGGAAATGCTTTGGAAACGTTGGGTACACCTTGGGAATTTAAGAGAACTTTGATAGGAATACCATGGGAATCTTTGGGGAACTTGGTGGAAACACTTTGAGAACATCAAAATCTAAAAAATTCAAAATCGTTTAAAAATCAAGTTTGAAACGATCCCCAAGAATAAGCCAAAACTAGCTCCAACCTAAACCTGAAACTATAGTTTCTTATAAAAGTTGGACCCACTTCACCTACCATAATTGATATCACAATAACTAAAGTAAAAGTAGCTTTGATGTGTGTGGTATTAAAAATTGCAAGAAAATCAACAATTAAAGTTGTTACAAGCCAACTAACATCAATAATGTGAGGACTCTTCTTGTTTGGCACATGAAGACTTTCTTAAATTTGATTATTTTAGTATCACAACATCAAACGTTGTTGCATGGTTACTAGCACAACAACAAAATTAAATCCCAAATTTTTAATGACCATTTATTTTATTTTATTCAATTTTGTGATGTACCCAAAACTAGCAATCAATTACAAGAAGATTTAGCCAAGCTTGGCAACAAATCACATATGAATGTAATTTTTTAAAACAATCTTTTCCTATTTTGGTACTTGTTAGTCTGGTGACTCAATTAAATTTCAAAGTTTGGTGATTAGGGTCATTAAATTAAACAACATTCATTCATATGTGTTGAAATCATATTTTTCAGGTTAAAAAAATGCTACAATTCTCCCCCTGCCCCAGGGAAAGAAGAAACCATTACATGAAAAAACTAGGGTTTGCCCCGGGGTTGATGGCTCACTGGTACAGCCCCTTCTGGGACCCTGGGACTTAAAAGGTCCTGGGTTCAAACCCAGTGGCGTGCAGGTGAAATTCCTTCCCGTCCTGACTTGGGGTCTTCGCCAAAAACTTGTCAGTCCGGTCTGCTGTTGTCTGCCCCAAGAAAAGAAGAAAAAAAAACTAGGGTTTCTGAAGCTCCAAATGTGTTATAAACAACATCAATATCAACAATCACTAGAAAGTCCCAAGGACTTGGAAGAGCTAATCACCTAGGTGAAGATTAAGATATTTGATCTACCATGGTAATAGACTTGCACAAACCTAATTGACAAGAGGTGTGATGCTTACATGATAGATATCCAAATTTGCAAAAGGACCATATTGCATTTTCACCTATGGTCTAGGAAATTTCAAATGCCCAAGTGATTCAATAGTCAAAGGGCTATTGAATGGCCCCACTTCCCAAACAAGTTGCCTAGGGTTCACAAAAAGGTTCGGCTAGAATTTCCTAGAAGAAAAATTGAGACCGTGCTTTCCTTGGGAACCTCAACTACACTTTCACAAGGGAACATCCACTGAAGTTGCAAGGCATTAAAAAGTTCTAGTTTAGGTTGCACAATGGATGAACGTGTCACTTGATTTTTTCATTTTTCATCTTTAATTTTTCAACTTTTCATCCATCCTGTAGTTTTTCATTCATTATGAAAAAAACTTAAATCAAAATTTCATCCATTTTGCAAGTTTCCTCTCAACAATTTTCTAACATCATGTAATTTTTCATCCATTATGCAACCCTTCTTCCCTAGTTTGTCATTTATTGTGTAACCTCACAAAAATGTTTAAACATTTCACATAATTTGATTGTTGATGAAATTTACAATTATATAAATGAGATCCAACTTCTGAGAGAAAAACATCCATGAGCAAGAAGTGCCCCTCCCCAAACATTCCCTAGTATAAGTGCTTGTAAGTAAAATGGTTGAAAACTTTCTTCATTCTTCATGTGCCATTGCCATTTCATGCGGCAACACAACCAATCGGTGTAGATACAGTACATGATGATGGCAAGGAAGAAAATTGATCACCAAGATGATGGAATGTGCCAAGAAGTGGGGCTTCTTTGGAGTGGTGACCATGGTGTGTCCCTGGAGCTAGGAAGACAGCTTGAAGCTCATGCTCAAGATTTCTTCAACTTGCCCGTGGAACACAAAGACATCCAAAATCAAGAATTGAAGTATGGATCTATTGCAAGCAGTCCTAGATTTGTTCCAAAGAATAATTGGTATGAATTGTTGCAACTTTCTTTGAATCCTGCACACTTGGAATGCTTCTTACAACCCTTCAACATTCCATTATGAAGGGCCATGTAAAAACTAAACTTGCAAATGACAGGCCACAGACAAGTACAAACTCGCCCTCTTTTGTGATTGAAGGCCCAAACAAACTAATGAGAGCCATAGTGCACAAGGAAGAACAATTTGATAGGGCAAGAGATGGACTTCTTGAGCTTGTGTAGAAATTGTGGAAAGAATGTGAGAAATATCTGGAGGGATGCAAGGGCATATTGCTGTTCTCTAGATGAGTTTATTTTTGTTGCTTGGCCTACAATAATTAGCCTTTGACAGTGGGTGAAGGTGATTCCATTGATCAAGCATAGTTATTTGCTTGAGCATATTGTTGTTTTCAGCCAGGATGAACCAGCACCCATCAGCACACCATTCATTGGATGCCCATTATTACTCAGTTGTGGATGAACCTCAACTGAGTTAATGTTTGGTTTCACCTTGGTAATCAATTCTGTAAGAAATAGGTCTTATGCAGAGGTAGGTAGGTAGACAAATGGGTAATTACTAGGTAAGTAGATGGTTTATAAGTATGTAAGGGCTGTTTTTTACTACCTACTAACAATCTACTTGTGGGTTGTTAGAAGGTAGGTTAAAAAAAAAAAGCAACTGAGTTAACCACCATGGTTAGCTAGGGAACTGAAACCCAACAGAAAACTGTTTCCTGACCAGTTACCATTCATCCTTCATGGTGCACCGGTGGGGGCTGGTTCACTGTGGCCGTTGTTTTCTAGCTAATTCTTTTGTTGCTTGGCTTACATTAATTAACACTGGGTGATGGTAATTCCATGCCTAATTGCATTGAGCATAGTTATTTGTGAGCAAAGCTGATGAACTGGGTGAAAAGTGATTGGAAGGCTAGTTTCAAGCTTAGAACCTTGAATGCAATGGTGAGGGTGCTTTAGTTGCAAGCTATGACTTGGCCTCATCGCTTTGATGTTTGGAGTGGCAGGAAGCAACACTGCTATTTTGAACCCTTTTTGTATATATAGACAAGGGTTATAGTATTAACATACTGATATACAGAGGGTGTTGGATAGGCTTGTGTGTAGGTGTGAAGAAGAAATGTCATGGTCAATGAAATTGCCGGATCTGGCAGTTTGAATTTTTTTTCTTGGTTTTCTTGAGTGAACTACCAATTAAATCTGTACTAGGGTTTGGTAGGTTTGTGAGAACTTTAGAGGAAATGGTAGGAAGGAACCAATATTTTCAATATTCAACAGAATAGGGTTGTGTATAGGCCTGAAGATTTTTTTTTGCCCAGGCCAACTAGATTCCTGGATTTGGTGGTCTGAATTTGTTTAATTTCTTAGTTATCTCGAGTCAGATAACAGTTCAATGTGTAAAAACTATTTACAGACAAGATTCTTGCACATTTTCTTGTGCACTTTGTTTCGTCATATTTTCTTTATGGACTTGAAGTTGTCATTGGCAAGAGTTAAGTTTCCCTCTAAAGTGGACTGCCCAGCTATTATTCCCAAATGTGAGAACATCATGCATTGCTACCCCTAAAGCAATGGGATTTTGTTGTAACCCTGGTGTGCCTAACACTGAAGGGCAAAGTTCCCATCCTGTTGGAAATTCCATTCCATGCATTTCTTGCGATTTATGTAATGTTTCAAGATAAAATTTTCGAGGTTGACAAATGGATTTGTTTTGAGTTGTTTTTGTAGAAAATGGTTTGTTAGTTAATTATGTAAATGAGGACATTTTTTGTTTGATTATAAAAATTAAAAAGCACTTAATGAAAGTAGAAGATCATTTAGTTAAGTTGTGGAATGGAGACAAGGAAAGAGACTTTGAGTTTTATTTTCAGTTTCCTCCAGCATGATTGACAACAAACTATTTACAAAAATGCTAGAATGGACTCCCCAGAGGTAAAGGAATTGATTATCCAATCCTTATATGTACACACAAAAAAAGAAAAAAAAGGACAAAAAAAAAGCCTTTTGATGTGGTTTGTGAGACATAAGTCTAATTCAGTTTCATTAGTCAAAACGTATATCACACTGACATGTGCGTGCAAATGCTGAAATCTTGTTGCACGGGAAAATCTGATTGGATTCTTCTGTTTTGTCACACGAATCAGTTGCAATTCAAACATGTTCATAACTGCAATCGTCGATGCCCATTAACCTTCAAAAGAATTCGGTGCAAATGGCTGTTGGTCATTGGATCTCGAGCACAAACAAACTCGAGTTGCAACTAGAAATCGTTTTGTGGGTTGTCGGTTAGTGTGCAGCAAGGTAGGTGATCGGACTGCTGCTACTGCTGCTATGTTGATGAGAGAACAGACGGTTGCTAATCATCATCATCTCTGTGAAGCAACGAGGGAAGAAATGGGGGGAAGAAGAGAGACGAAGGAGAAGAAGACAAAAAGATCAGCATCAGGAGAGAATTACGAGATGTTGGCTCTCAAGAGTCCTCTAGAAAATTAAGGACCGGAAAGCATAATCAAAAGATCCGGACTGCTACAGTTCCTGTAAGAAGAGAATCACGAAGTTCTGCAGATTTAAACCTGCCGACTATGCATGACTGAGAGACATCCCTGCTAATTACAATCACGTGAGGGAAGAAACGGGAGCTACAGATTTGGAGCTTGAGAGACTGTCTGGATTATATTGTTTCCCTGAGGAAGTCTTGTAATCAATCTGCAAAACTATTGTTCCTGATTCTCAATTCCTATCCCCCCCACCCTTTGACATGGCCTGGAAAACTGAATCACCATACTTTCAACTCTTGCAGGTGAGTCTTTGCATCTTGTAATTTTGAGGCAGTAAGCAAATTTAGAGGTGTCAGAATCCTTGCAAATAGTATAGTAAATTTTTTTTGGCATCAAATTGGCATTGACCGTGCCATCCTAGTTATGAAAGAGCTTAGTCTTTGGCTCATGATTTTGAAAAAAAATCTTGAATCCAACTACTGACAGTCCTAAGCTTTTGATGGATTGTCTGATGAAATAGGTGTAAGATCTGAGAGTTGGATATATTTGCATGTGAACTAGTTCTGCTCTCTACAACAAAATTGAATTTTGGAGAATGATGTTAAAAGACGATCACATGATGTTGTTGATGTAATTATGGCTGCTTTTGTAATGTACCAATAATATGAAGTCACATAGCACATGTCATCCTATTGTGCCCAATGTGCTTATGCAGGGTGGACTACATACAAGCAACAGGAAGGTGAACAATTGCAGATTTACGCATTCCCAGCCTAAGAGAGTGCAGACCCATCATAAATTACAGGTGTGTTGCAAATCACCTATTGTTGTTGCATTTACAATTTGCTTCCTTTTGCAGATTCTACAATTGACATACAATGCTGGTTTCATGTCATATAGTCAACCTTGCAGCATCTCTTCTCAGCTTGGTGATCCAGTAATTGTTACATGATGACTATGGCTGAGGCAAGGTTGAGGTCAGGTATAATGGGCACCTGGGAACTGATGTTTGCATCTCAATGGCTGGATGATTTCCAGGGCCAGAAATTTGAAGACAAGCAAAAATCTTTGCCCTACCTGAAGGTATCAAGCAATACTCAATCCTTGCTGAAACTTTTCCAAAATTCTGATGACCCATTTGATCTCCCTCATATGGAGTGGGTTAGGTCATTGACTTAATAGGACTGACACATGTTGCACAAATTATGCAGGAGATGTGGCGAGAAGATGAAATGAAATTCATTGCAAGTATGGAGAAAGAGGTCATGGAGTCATGCCAAACAATGGGCCTTGATAGCAACACAGCCATGATGGTGGAGCAGAACCAGGTATGGAGTCCATTGAAATTCAGTATGATCATCAGTACAATATTGTTGCAACAAATCTTACAAGGGTACAAGGAAGATCATAGAGTTAGTGTCAAGAAATTCAAGAGAAAGGCAGGCATTCAGATTCTTCCTTCAGGGGATTGAGTCACAGGATCTTATTTGATCACAAATCACATTGTGTACTGGCAGTCAGCCTGGACAGAATTTGTTCATACAAACATGTATAAGGCATGCACCAGTATCCCAAAGTTGCTTGAATTGCACTTTGTGCAGAGAACCTGGGGTTAAATCTCATGTCTGTACTCTGCATTGGGGTGTTTAGTCATTTCAGATATCTATAAGAAGTTGTACAGTGCAGTGGAGTTTTCAAACTTTCTTTATTATGATAGTTCATTTCATGTGATGGCATTGAGATCAATGGATTATGCACTGGGATGGGTATCAGGAAGCAAAAGAAAGATCATTAGCAAGGCAGACAGCAGAGAGCCAATGCTGTGACACTCTTCGGTTTGAGGAAGCTATGCAAAAGGTGCCAATAGCATCTTTCAATTGAAAGGTTCTCAGGAATAATTGCATTCTTTTACTTGGTTGTGTAAATTTCCATTAGGACATGTGTGCTTTCTGTTTTCCTTCCTGGTCCAACCTGAGCAGTGAGGAACACTGGAAAGCCAGACAGAATCTCATCCCTTTTTCCTAAGTTGAAACACTTCTGAATATGACTCAAGGAACATGCCATCAGAGAGCAAAGGGAGAAGGAGATGAGAGCTGCTGCAGTTCGTAGAAAGCGAGCAGTTGCAACAATAAAAATGAGAAGCCTGATTCACTCAGATTCCAGTATTGACAATCCCAATCTGCAAGAACCTTTGGGTAATTCCTTCAAGATGGTACCAAAACGTTCCTTCAACCACCCAGAGAATGGGAGGAAAAGAATGCATGCTGATCTTTGCTACTTCACTTCTGTACAGCAGATGTTATAAAGCCTCAGACTCTTAGTATGTAAACTCTGTAGATTTTTATCTCCTGCAATGTCTATCATATGCACATCCAGATAGGGTGGAGCTGTATCTCTGAGAGAACATCAATGTGTATCAGCTTGTAATTCTTTTGTGCAGGATACCCATGTGAAAGCAACAATAACATGCAGCTGCATGCTCATGAACATGTGCTGGAGGATCGGACCAATTGGCCTTCATCTGATGCTGTCAACAAGGTCAAGCAATCACTGCAAGCTGCCAAATTACCATGCACGAGCACGAAATCAATGAGATCTCAACAACTTGAGCTAAATCTCACCCAGAGCATGAAACTCATTCCAAGAGGACATCCATCACACAAACAGGTATGATGAAAAAGTTGGAAGGTGCATTGAACATAAAGACATGATTTTGTGAGTGAAGAGGATGTGGCATTCAATGGAGGATTTGTCCCCAATGTTACAATTGCCATAACCTTGATGCCAGCTCCATGAAGGCAAGATCATTGAGCTCTTTAGTGCTAGGGATCACATTCCAAGCCGCTTACCACCATATACATCTGCAGAGAGACACACAATTGGAGCTGGAGGACACTTTGCAGTGGAGGTGCTCACCAAAGATTTGCAGCAATGCACCTTACTTGGCCTCTCGTACAGCTTCTCAATCATCATCCTGTCCAGGTTCCTTCAACCATCATGACAATGCTACATTATTACACATCATAAATCAATGCAATGTTGCTGATGTAGAATGTTGAGGTATTTCATGTTGGGGCTACACATGAACATAAGAATTCGCTGATACCAATGTGTGTTCTCTGCAAGGAGAATTCCAGCTTGGGTTGGCTTAGAAGCATGAGTGATTTCACATTGGGAATCAAGGTTTTATTTCCTGGAGCATGTTTGCTTTTGACCAGAGTGATTTGGAAAACAATTGATGGATATTATCCAACTTGAGAATGTCATCTACTGAAAATTTTCTCTTCTTTCTACCATGTAGGTCCAGGTAGAAGCTGGAAAAGCATGTCACAAAAGGACAGCTTTGCTAAGAAGTGTATGACAAATCAGTCAGAAAATTCGGAGCACAATGGTGGGCAGGACTGTTTGGCAGTTTCTGTGCATTCTGCAGTGGAGAAGTCCCAATCTTGCAACAGAATGGGCAAAGTGAAGAAGAGAATAGTCCAGGAGGGACTTTTCTCTGAACTGCCTCATCAAGCATGGCGTCAGAAGTTGAACTTTCAAAGTGTAGCTTGTAATTCCACAAAGTACAGAAAGCACACTTCATTGGAGAGACATTCATTTGACCAAATCATTGGTGAAAATTTATCTCTTGACATGCCTGTCTCACAATGTGAGCCTGCTGTTCCATCACTCCACCTGAAGACAGAAGTACAACATCCTATGGTGTTACACCAAAAAAACCCGTCTGTCGATTATGCTGTTGATAATAAGCCACCAAGAGGGTTAAAGCTGCAAAGGACAGAAACCTCTTCTATCATTCAAAGGAGCCAGGTCCAGCCACAAAGTTCCATTCAAGCAGCAGATGGCAGGAGATCCAAACAACCAGGGAGGCAGAGGCCTGCCAATTGTGGACAAACCTCAGTCAAAAAAAATACTGTTTCACAACGAGGAAAACTAGGAATGGTCAGCCAGCTGTTTAGTTCTCCAGTACGTAGTTCTGCTGCCTATCATAACCTAGTTGAGGAGGTCAGGGGTCCAGGAATGCAGAGCAAGAAGGGTTCAAGATTTGCCAGACAATGGAGTTCCTCTGGTGTTGGTACAGGTGGAAGCCCGTATGCTGCAAGCACTAGAGCCTTCTCAACATCAAGAAAAAGAAAGGCAAAATCTCCTTACATGTCTTCTCCATATGCCGGGTCAATGTACCAACACCGACTGCAGATTGCACCTTACCAATGTCGGCTTTCCTTTGCAGAGTGTTGGGACAAGGTATCTGCTGATGATGAGATAGCATCAATTATTGATAGTGTGAAAGGGAACATCAAAGAAGATGTGTACAGGTCTCATAGTTCAGTTTCTCTATCCCCTCCAAGAGCAAGATTGGTATCATCAGATACGATTAAGGATTGTGCCAGAGGATACAAACAAGGTGTTGAACCCAGTAGAAGCTGCACAAGTCATGACTATTTTCCGATTGAGTCCCTCACTCCCATCAATCATCAAAAGACTTCAGAGTACAGAGTACATTGTCAGACCCATTCCTCTGCTTCTCGGAGAGAGGATGCAAATAGATGGCAAGGAGAAAACATATCAAGTCCACAGAAAAGCTGGGATGGACGTACTAGTAAGGACTCTTCAAGCAATTGCCTAAACGTAAAAGGGACACCCTTCACGGATACACTCATGTCACAAGGGACTGGGAATACTAATCCAAAGACACAGAAGCAAATGTCCATTGGCTTCACCAAACAGGTACATTGCAGCCCAATGTCTACTGTTCTATGTTTGTGTCATCTCCTTGTTCTTACATCTATGTGCACTGCAAAAAACGAACTTCTGTTTTATGGTGCTGACAGTCTTCTTCAGCTCATTTTAGTATTCAGCTCAACAAACTGAAACACAATATCAATGGTGTTATTTGGGCTGTTGGTCTAACTTTGTATGGCTTTATGCAGCACAGTACTGCACCCTTATGCGCTGAGTTTCCTTTGAAATGAAGTCACTGCAGGTACCTGACAACAGGGTGAGAATGAAGGGCATGTACAGGAAAGAAAATACCATGGAGGGTACAAGGTTTGTGAGGGGGAGGGCTACATGGAAGCAGAATGACTTGAATTTTAACAGGAAGAGAGTAATTGCTCTCAAGAGGAGCCATAGTGTGGAGGACATGGTTAGCAGCCTTTTCAAACAACCGGAGTCTCCCATGTCTACAGTATCTAATATTACAGGCAGATCAATGAGAAAAGACTGGGAACCAACAAGTTACACCCTGAGCCATGAAGGCTTCTGCTTTGACAAGTGCAGAGACAATGAATTGGTGGGGCCATGGACTACCCCTGAAAGGGTGCAGCGCACTCCAGCCGTCAGGAAAAGCTTGCCTGCAATGGAGTCTGAAACCTGGGAGAGGCAGACCCAACAGAATAGAAAGAGCCATGTCAATGCACATCTCACTAACCACACCCATTTGAACAAAGTGACCCTGACCCAGAGAAATCAAAGGCAGAGACATTTGGGGACTTTGAAAGTAGCTTATGCAGGACATTTGCAAAGCCCACCACCACACATCAGAGTTGCAGAATGCACTAATCATGCCCAGGAGTCACAAAAGGTATCAGTGAACATGGGTCAAACAACTGCTCGTGATCTTGCTGACAAACTTATAGATGGATGGGTAACTGGAAAGTATGGTGTTGAATTCTCCAATGCTATGGAGCGAGCAACATTACTCACAGGTCAGCAAGTCACATCCAAGTTGGTATCAGAAGGGTGTCTTCAACAACAGTGCACCCTAGGGCCATGGCTCTCTCAGATAGAGACTCCCAAAATTGTGTCTCCTTGTGAGACACATGGTGGAAGCTTATTGCCCAGTGCTGGAGCCTGTATGACTGACTGCCTTCACAAACAAAACTCTTCATGACCAATAAGAGATTGTCATAGTGATCAGTTGCATGGTTAGGTACAGGAGAAGCATCTCTGGAAGGCATAGCTGATGGAACTTGATCATGGTAGTTGTAGTCATTGACGCTCTTGTCACTGTGACTGTAGTGCTCAAGGTCAGCACTTGCACCTCTTGCCAATGAGAGTTTTTGGGAAGTTACTTGTGTCATGTAATGTTCATTGACACTTTTGCACATTCATATCACAACAAATACAAGACAAGATTTGATGAGACATAATGATACAAATGTGCATATGAATTAAAGAACAAATTCAAGAAAGGCATACCATAACAAAAGGTAAGCTTCCAAATTGACAAAAAGGGCTAATGTTATACAGACCTACATGATGGATTATGTGCAATCCCTCAGTCCTAGTTTCACTGTAAGCTTTTGGTGAACTTCCAAGAATAAAGATGATGATAGCCATGCTATTTAACCCTACTCAATGAGTGGAGGAGTTATCTCCTCAACCTCCGCTTTCAATGACAACCTCAATCTTATGTACAAGAGTCATCCACATCCCACTCCAATTTCACAATGGTTGGTATGCCCTAGTGTTGATGTACATGGCTGTTCTTGCAAACACATATGGGGTAAACTACAATGTACCCAGTAAACTCAGAAACCCTGTGACCAGCAGATACAAACCAACAATTAAACCATACACTGACCCCATGTGCACATGTCACTAACAGAGCTTGGGCTCTGAATTGCTCCACACTACCAGTGATGTTGAAATGATGAGAAAAAAGAGTTGGATTCAGATTGAATTGAATTGAATTCAAATTCAATTGAGGAGAAATGAGATTCAAATTGGTGCACAAGATATTGAAAATCTGTATGCCACTTGATCATTCGTGACTCTGCTGTTGGAAAAATAAAACAGCTCTCTCAGACACAGATCCAGAAAGACACCTTTCCATTCTGCATGTTAGTCATCAAGCAAGCCATGCCATAGGATCTTTGGTAGTAGAGTTTAGTTTTCTTGGTCACTCTTCCTCTTTTTGGAGCTTTAGAATCCCCATTTGATTTAATGGGTGTAGTCTTCTCATCTAATTGAAGTGGCCTGATTGGTCTGCCAGTTTGACTGATTCCAAATCTTCACCCATTGAAGATCATTAAGCATCCCAATGATAGATGCAGCTAGAAAGAAGTTCACCTGATTCCCCTTACTGACCCTCTCACAACACCACATGGGCCACTTTACCTGCTCTGTGAGACCAAGACAACTATCAACTTTTGAAGATGCCCAAAAACTGTCCACACCAGGTATGAAACATTTGTTGCCACTTTGTAACCAAAAAATTGGTAGCAACCAAACTTTTGGCCCACAGATGCAACCTCAATGAAAAACTCAGTACAGAGCCTTAGTGAGACAGATACAGTCTGGTTCCACATTCCATACTCACCCGTAACTTCTCATTCAAGTGTGTGAGTTGGTCTTTTTACTTCAGACCTCTTTAAAACAGACAAGCACAATCCCTTTATGTGTCATCAGGGTCATAAACTCCTACAACACCCAGATGATAGCCAAATAAAGGAAAGCCATTTCAGAATCATCATAGTAAACCCCACAATTGTAAGTATGTTTATAGCCAGATTAGACCTCCAGGAGTAGAACAGATCTCATATTTTGACATTTATTTGCTCACCAGATGAGGGTTGAACCATACAACTAAGCTTCAAGTTCACAACATGGTATCTCCTCTTTCCAACAAACTGGACATTAACAGTTAGCTGAATCTCAGAGTGTGAAGGTAGGCTTTGCTGGCTTGGAGGAGCGACCAGAAATGAAGTCTTGCATTGCAGTAAAATCTTCTGGCTTCATTCCAGCATAATTCTCATGTGCCCATTCCTGAAAAGAAAAAAAATCAATCATCCCACCTTTGCCCAAAAGATATTGATGCACTATATGGCACTGCAGCATTCACAAGTTCTTCATGGTACTTTAGACAACAGCTCAATTTTGTCTTCCCAGTGTCTGGAACGTTTTCAAATGTTTGTTGCTACTGATGACTTGAGGGCTCCCATTCAGAATCAAGAGACCCCATGGCTGGATAGCTGAAAAAAATTTGGTTATGCTACCCTATTGCAAATTGAGTAAAATGTTGTTAAGTTACAGGAGCACTGCAAACATGATCAGATCCCAGATGTCCATAGTGAACAATAGCAAGTGAAAAAAATGAAGCTGTTGCATTATGCATATTTACAGGGGCTTGATTGCTCATGTGATCTGAAATGGTGATCAGGCTACATACCTTCTCAAGCTTGAGGGCTTCTACAAAAGGAAGCCTAAAACCATCTTTGACAGTAGCCTTGTATTTCAAGGTCATTCTTTCCTGATTTTTGAGAATGGCTTTGGCAATTGCCTTGGCTGTATCCAACAACTTGATGGGGGTAACCACTCAACCCACCAGACCCCTCTGCAGTCTGTGCATCTACAGGCTCAGCTGTTAATGACGCTATGTGAGCCTATTACATGAGGTAGCTTTTGTGACAAACCCCCATGATGGAAAATTACCAAACCTGCACCAGTGACAGAATTGGAATGAATCTTGAGCAAATTAATGCACATTGACATTTCCAAAGATAGCCCACAATTAACTACTATGGTCTAGATTGAAAATGCACTTGACATGTATATGAATGAACTTGGCAGTGGTAATTGCAACCAGGATATCACAGGTGCAATCTCAAATCCTGCTGTGATGCAAAGTCCATTGATGGCACCAATGATGGGTTTCCTACACTGCTCCATTTGTGCAACTGGGTCCTTTTCTTCATTTTTGACATTGCCCTTGAAGACTGCTGCTCAAAGTCAACAGACAGCTGCTTCATATCTTCTCAACACACGGTTTGATTCTCAACATCTTCTGCCATGGCATTGATAAACTCCTCCCACTCTGAATCACCAGTTCCAAATCCTCCTTATCAGACATCTCAATTCCCAACTTTCTGATCGCCTCTCGTTCATGGAATACATCAAAAGCCCAGAGAGCACACAGAAAGAAACTCCACAGAAATCCAAGAGTCTAAAGCTATGTAGTTGCCCCCACAAATTTCGAACCCAAATCATCTGACACAAACTCATATCTAAAAAACCAACTGCCTTATTGTCAACATTGAGGTTGAGGTATGTGAGACTGGTCCCGCGGAGTTATCAGATCTCTTCACAACCCAGCTTCTTAGCGACCACGTTCGCAGAAACCGAAGTTCTCTCTTCTTCTGCTAAGAGAGATGCTAAGCACACGCTGCTCGAAGGACCTGCGAATATGACTTCCCCAATGGGTGTCACCCACATCTCAACTCACATTGCCCAAAACCCACTTACGAGACTCTCATTGTTCTGCAGTCAACGCTCACTTGCAACGATGGTGACACAAGCAAACTGTGATGGCATTCGATCGTCATCGCTCAGAAGCGCTGTCGCCGACGGTCCTTCTTTCTTCCCCTTCATCTGTTTCATTTCAAAACAATTTCGTGCGGAATTGTTGAGGTGACGACGGTCGAAATTGTGAAGGTGATGACCACTATTTGGACCCTATAAAAGTTTCACGTAAACCAGTGCCGAGTATAATCGTCACTGGAATAATACGGGCCCATCCTCACACCCATTATATTCAAGACATCAATAGGCTCAAAAGACGGTTCGATCATATTTCTTAGACACCGCGATTCACAAAACAGTGACTTCAGAGATGGTGTTCAATCTGCATTTAATATTACTGTGCCATGGCTAGAACAAAGCAAAATTACAAGTAGAATATGTTCAAGAGGTATAGTCAGAGTTCGAGACTCTGAAACTCCTTGTCAAGAACTGAGACTAGCGTGCAGTTTTCACTATTTTCAACCTTATGGAGCCATGGTTGCTAAATACTCAGGTCATCTTCTGTGTGTCATTTCATGATATCTTCAGGAGATCCAGGAGCTTAATTGTAGCCCTCAACCCACTGTCCAGATGACTTGCAGATGTGAAAATGGTTGGCCTGAAGAGTCATGCTGTTGTCAAGTTGAGTTGCTGAAAGCCCATGGCACCATGAAGACCTGCAATTACAAGTCCTGCAGATAATTTTCAGTCACATACACACAATTGTAAACAGATTTCAGTCATGAAACAATTGAAATCTGCATGCTGAAACAAAGATATATCTTCTTGGACCATCTGTACAAACCATAGCATCTTGCTTGGGAAGAGCTGAGTTGACATTACTAATTAAAATTCTCTTCCAAAGAAAAGAATGTCATACCAAAAACATGAAGTGCAAAAATCAATAGACAATTGCACCATATGAGCCTGAAAGTAGTCAGATCTTTCATGATACAAACAAGTGATAGGGGAATGAACAGACAGGATTTTGGGCATATTTTGAACTAGAATGGATAAATAGCATAAAAAATAATGCCTTCAAAAATTTCCAAAAATTTCACAGTACATAATGTTCATTGATGTTTCTCAATGAGTGTGAGCTGTGGCTCTCATATGAGCCTCAACCACTTGAGTCTTGATCACAAAGCCTCCAAAGCTGTGTCCAACCCACACAAATTTTTCACAACATACAGCCTCAACTTACTGCTGTGTATGACAAAATATGCTTCACGTAAGAATACCCTGATGCACCTTCCAAATGTGTTGCTGCTAAAACAATTCACTAAGTTGTAGTGAGTATCCGCAAATTCTCTATTCTTGCATGAGACAATCAAATCAACCAATGGACTTGCAGGCAAGTACTTTGATCTACCAACCAGAAAAGCTTTCTGCATATCACCATGTCTACAAATCTTGAATATATTCTTAAGCAACTGGAGTCATCTGTCATACCTCCAAACACCAAAATACAAATACCAAATTTGCAATGTTGGCTGACATTCGACAAAACATTGTTGGCTTAGGAGTTGGGACCAACATATTGTCTCTCCATTAAGGACAGCTACCAATATGTTACACTACTGTTGCATTGGAGTAATCTTCACAACCAACAAAAGAGAAAAATGCAAGGTTGCAGGTTATAAAAATTTGTATCTTCAATTCATGAGTATTCCATCAGCACTATGCATACACCCATCAAAAAAGACTTTCACAAAATGATAGACACAAATCAACACAGCTTCTGAGTGCTTGAGCCATACACAAAAATGGCATGAGCTGCATATATGATAGAAATTTGGTAACACAATAAAAAGGCCTCTGAAGTTGTCAACAATCAAGCAAAAGCAGAGTCTATAGTATTATTGCAAAAGTACACTTCCACTGAAACAATGATAATCTGAATGAGTAATCTGTTTGGCTGTATTCTTCTGAACAATATGTACCAGTCCACTATAGCACAAGTCGCACAACAAACAATTTAAAGTCAAGAGATAAAAACTTGGCATATGCAGCGCCTGCAAGAGCAATACAAGGAAAAAGTTCATTTCATAAAAGCCATCCAAGCTCCACGAGGAACATTTTGGACAGTTCAAATGTCAATATCATAGTAGAAATCATAAATCACTATGTTTAAAGGGATAAAATGAGGAGAAATTTTTTTAACACATCATCTCTGAATTTTGAACTTATAGTTGGTATGCATCAACATATTAACCATTATTGCCAAACTCTCTGGAATTTTTCTGACCTACAAAACAACAACACTCAATACATAATCAACCATTGAGGTTTTTGGTATTTGGTATTCCCTTGAGGAAAACAAAGACAGTTTGTTCAAAACCAAAAACCACTGCTTCTAGGACAGCAACAAGTCCAATTTTTAAAGTCTGGCAAAGAGGTACTCAAGACTTCATTAACCAAGACAAGAAAACCATCAGAGAAACCGTACACCCAACTAATCATGATTTTCCAAATGTGATCATTATCAAACACAAAGTATATGTCTGTAAGGTTTGCTAGGCAAGACAAAATAACATGCCATTGGCATCTCAGACATATTATCTTTTCTGGTTTAAAACACAATGACCCAAAAAAACCTGATATACTAGGATGAGCAGTTTTTCAATCCCAACAAATGTTTGTGCAGCAGGGCAACTATGCATACACATATCACTAACAGAATAATACACCACCATCGTACACCAATTCTATTGAAGACATCTCAGAATCAGAAAGAGGCTTTGATATATGCAAAAAACACAGGAGTCATGAAACCTGATTTCAGGGAACCAGTTTTAAATTACTGTGCTGAGATTCAAAGAAGAAAAATCCTTGTGAGTTGAATATACAGAAGAAATATATCGGCCATCAAGAAATGAGACTACTCACAGAAAAAAGTGTAGGGGCAGTTAATCAATGATTTCCAGTTAATGGAGCCATCATCACCAAACACTCAAGTGAACTCATTTGTAGTCATCTCAATCACCACCCATGATAATCTCCAGGATCTCCACAAGCTTCTTATAGCCCGCATCATTTTCACTATGTGGCTTGCAGATGTCAATGTGATTGGCATCAAGAGACATGTTGTTGTTATGTGTCAATTGAGTTGCTGAAGCCCAAGGCACCACCAAGACCTGTGATTACAAACAGTTTGGAAAAATGTCAGTTAATGAGACAATTGAAATCTGTGCATTGAAACCAAAACCCTCATTTGACTAATGGGAAAACTAGAAACTGTTCCTGATTGGGCAGTGAGCTCACCTCGTTATATCTCAGTAGCTCTGCAAAAGCATAGAATATGATATCTCGTCTGAGTGCCTCCCCAAAGTCAACAGACAACTGCTCCATATCATTCTGGAAAGGTTGAAGATTTCTTATGAGGTCCCCCAGTTGTACTTGAGGAAATGCTCTGTCAAAATCTTTGAGATATTGTGCAATGGATGTGCCAGAATGGGGCACACCATAAAATACTATCCCCTTGATATTTTCCAGAAAATTCTTGCACTTGGAAAAGTTTCTCTTCTCAAATTCATTTCTGGCCCTATCTATCAATTTGGCTCTCCTAGAAGCCTCCACCACCAAACTCTTGATTACTAAACCTCCAAAGCTGTGACCAATAAGCACAATTTTTTGATTCTCATAGAGCTTCCACTCAGACCTGTGAACAAGCCACAAAAAAGTGCTCCATGTCAGACAATGTCCTATGCAGCTTCCAAATTGTCCCTGACATATTTTTCAAGAGGATTCTGGGAACTGTCTGGTGATTCTCAACTAATCTCTGAACTTATGTGATAATCACCCTTACTGATGGACTGACAGATTGGTTCGTCTTCAACAACCTCTTGATTTGAAGCCAATGCTCTCACTCTTAACAATCTACAAACCAGAAAAGGGCATTCTCAAAGTCAGCCAGTGTCAGAAAGGATCCAATCATTATGAAGGAGACAAAATTGTTTGTGATACCTCTGCTCAAAAAATCAGGATTTCACATGAACAGAAAGTCTCTTGGTGGTAGTCCAGGGGAATAAGACAACATTTACACACCTGAACACATCTTAAGAAAATAGAGTGAACCAGATTGATTTATAATAGAGAATGTGTCATGTTGACTAAATAAAGTTCTTAAATAAAGAGAGAGATTGTCGAGGACATTCCTGTCCAATCAAAGCTTTGACTGATCTGACTGCTCGCTCCAGTAGGTACTCAATCTTACCAAAGCTTTGTCCTGAGATTTTTAACAGCTTCTAAAGCAAAGCATCACTCTGCTGCCTGTGATGTACTAAGAAGGAATAATTTACACCCTCACAATGTCAGGACTTAGCCTCTAGTTTTGATCTGCATAGGTGAAAAGGATAAGCAACAATGTAACCAGACAGAGGGAATCAGAGAGGGGAAAAAAAGGTGTGTGGCGGTAGGCGACTATACATGGTGATGAATTTCTCAACCAGATCGGAACCGATGGCCCGCAGATCCTCCGTCTGGCCTTGTATACCCCAACAACTGACAATCGAGTCATAGGACATGGACAGCACCCTCACCCTCTCCTTCCCGAGATCCTCCGGCAGCCAAACTTGAGGCCAGCATACCGTACCCGAACGATTCTTCCACGTGGTCTCGGAAGTATCCGTCCCGTCCAGCATTTGCAATCCATGGAAGAAAATGACCGTCAAAGTAGCCGCCGTTGGCGGCCTCGCTTCCCGCTCTGGCCATAAACGCTTGGCTATGTATTTCTACAAGTGTTGTTCCCCAGCAAACACAAAAACCACTTTAGCTTTTGTAACTCCTCAGTAAAGACCTTCAAAACACGAAAAAAGAAACGCTTGACAAAACAAAACGCCCCCTTTCTCACACGACAAGGAGGGACTGTTTCACACGACAACGGTTCCACACAAAAGATTGGCTTACTTCACCACCCTCGCCTGTCATTTTTGGTCCGTGTCGGAAGGAGCGCTGGCACACTGCTCTAGCATAAACGAAAAACTCAGAACAGATCCAAATGGATTTTGGCAAGAGTGAGCAAGCAGGAGAACAACTACCCTTGAAATGAAGCTTGGGAACTCGACTCGGTATTCGAGTGTGGTGAAATTGTCTTTTTCGGAAGTCCCGGGAAGCTTCGCTTACCGACAGCATTCTGACTCGAGTGCCGCTGCATTTTAGGCTCTTCTTGCCCAAGTGTAGCATCGAGAGGAAATCCTGAGCCTATGTGGCCCCTCAATAAATGCTTACAGATTTTGCTTATAAGTTATATCGAGGACACTCCTTTTGACTAGGTCCCCCTCCCCCACCTACCTATGGAAAATATTAAACAGGCCAAAGGAAATGAATGCAGTCAATACAAAAGTACGGCCAGAGTGAACTAGCAGCCACCAATGCACCAGTTGACCGTTCTGTCACTGGATGGGCTGCGTTGGGCTGCGTTTTTTCATTCGGCGTCAAATGGGGTCCATCCCAGTCCATTTCTTTTCGTCGATTAACATTGTTTTTTTTTCTTTTTGGGGTTTGTTCTTGGTTGTTTTTATTCTACACTTGACATCACACATAGCTACCCTACTGACCTTCCTATCCTCATAAGTATTGTACTTAACATTTTTTTTTCTTTTTTGGGGTTTGTTCTTGGTTGTTTTTTTTCTACACTTGACATCACACATAGCTACCCTACTGACTTTCCTACCTTCATAAGTATTGTATCAACCTTGGTACCTTACTAATTATCCTTCATTGACATATGTATCTTAATAATTAGTTATCCTATCAACCTAAGTACTATACTAACTACTCACCCAACTGACCTAATTACCCTATTAACTAGATACCCTACTAACTTAACTTCCTTACTAACTTAACCATTGTACTAACTATCTATCCTACTAACCTAACTACATTACTATTTAGCAACCCTATATACACAACCACCCTATTGACATAAATACTCTACAAATCTAGTCACCTTGATAAGGTAACTTGTTTTCTACGTACTAACTTGCTTATCTACCTAGTTAGTGTAATTTTTTCCCTACCTATTAAATTGTTTACCTACATGCCAACCTACTGTAATAACCTATTTATCTTGCTCCATGAACTTCTTTTATATTTACTAACTTGTTTATTAACCCAACTACCTACCTATATACCTACTTACCTACCTATGCACCCACCTTCGCACCTACCATTATGTTCACCTAGTTACCTATTTTTTTACATAGCCAAATACCTAACTAATTACTTACTCATTTTTTTCACCTCCCAAACCCCCTAAACCTACCTATCAATTTATTAAAGTTTGCCTTAATTCATGGATGATGAACATAGGTCCCCATATGTACATATTACAAACAATTTATAGTGGAAACAATGTCATAATTGCAACCACTTTGATTTAGTTAATGCATATTTTATTAAATTTTGTTTACCTAATTTATTTATGGAATAGACATTACAATACATCTTTTCATGTAATTATTATAAATATATATTATTGGATTATGGTTTAGGTTTAAAGTTGGGACACAAATTAATTGATAAATTTTTCACAAATTTATAGTAATTAACCTAAATTAGGTTAAATTTGGGGAGAAAATTTTAGGGTTTAGACATATGTGAAGTAATACAATTTCATTCTTTATCTTTTTCAAAGAAAGTGGGAAAAAGTAATTTGGAGAAATCACACAAAGGTGAAAAAAAAAAAAAAATGGTTTTTTACAAAATTTATTTGATTTTTTTAATATTCAGGTTTTTTTTGTTAATAAATATTTGTAGTTTAAAAGCTTTAAAATTTGGATTCTAAATTTTTTCCTATGTTTTTTTTAATTTTTTTGTTTTGCAATATATAATTTGTATGCTTTGTATAATTTTTTGGGTTTAAGGCATATATCATTAAAACTTTTTTTTTGTTAAAGTTTGTATAGTTAGGGTTGTAATAGGGCAAAATATCATTTGGATTTTTATAGTTATGCGTTATGATTCAATGTTTAGGAATTTGGTTCATATATATTAAGGCTTAAGGTTTATACTCTAGACTTTGTTCATTGTATTGGTTTTTGATCTTATCACTTGTTTAGATATGTAACATAATTATGAATTTCCTTTATTTCCATATGTTCCATAGTTGTTAAAGTTTAATATTTCCTAACTCACTTTTGTTTAAATGCAATACCCATATCATATTATGATAATTCATTAACCACGAAACATAAAAATATTTCTTAACATTTGATTCCTCACCAATACATCATGAAATTCATGTTTTCAAAATTATTTATTCACCCTATATTATGATTTAAAATATATGAAAATGAACATAATGTAAAATTAGTCACATTGATGATACAGGGGGTTAGGGTTTAATGTAAAATTTACTACTTAATGTCAGAATTATAATTTAGGTTTAGAGTTTGGGACATATAAATTAATTAACATTTTTTTTTACAAGTCTATAATAATTAAAATAAATCTAGGGTGCATTTTGAGTGGAATTTTTAATGCTTAAACATATGTAAAACAATGCAATGTCATTTTATATTTTCTTAAAGAAAGTGAAAAAACTTAACTTGGGAATTTTACCAAATGGTAAAAAAATATTTTATTTTATGTTTTGTTACAAATTTTATTTAATTATTCAAAAAATTAAGGCCAAAATTCTAATTGGTGAAAATAAATATGTGTGCGAATATTGCAAAATTATATGAATATTTAGTCCTAAATGCAATACCCATATTCAAGTTCATTTTGATATAACCCATAGGTGATTTAAGTAACCTGAGGTGCAAACCCAACCCTAAATGCAATACCACATGTAGAATCATTTCAAAATAACCAATATGTAATTTGGGTAGCCTTTCAATGAAAACCAAAACCTATATGCAATACTTGCATGCAAATTCATTTTGAAATAATCCATAGGTGATTTAGACAACCTTAGGTGAAGAATCAACCCTAAATGTAATATGCACATGTAAAGTCACTTCAAAATAAATGGTTTGGGTACCCAAAATATGTTTCTTTATATACCTAGATTAATTTTATGATAATTAATTATCATGCATAATTATCTAAAATAATGAATTGAATAACTTATCAACATAAAAAAATTAATTAAGATAATAAATTAAATATCAAATTATTGATGGTGGTGTTACATTTCAACTTGAATTGCATTTGCAACAAACTTTTTTTTTTTTTTGCCCTAAACCCTATAAACACCCAGAAACCACCAAATTAAACCCTAACACACCTTGGATGAAACAAAATTATTTTTAAAAAAAAACATTGATTATTATTTTTTCTTGCTTTCCATTCATGGAAATCCAATACATTTGTCAACTTTTTTGTTTGACTTGTTTTAGTGGATTCTCGATTTTAATTTTTGACATCCCATGCCATCTTCAATCGTCATGCATATGTAAAACAAGTGAATCAAATCATCTCTTGTAAATTTTCATCCTTCTCCATTCATGATGTTGCATTTCGATGCACACTTCCCACACCCTAGGCATTAAGACCTAACACTTGTAATAGTTGTTTTGAAATTAATTTGACCAAAGTTGGTTTTGGTAATGGTGGACATTGTTCTACAACAATTATCAGCTTATTCCACTCACGTTGGGCTCTAGCACAAATGCGACTAATAACTTTTTGATCATTATGCCTTTGCACAGCCATGGCATCTCCCAAAACGTGAGTGTTCATTTTAACATGGTCTTGATGTCAAGGACTTCTTTTAGAAATTAAAAACCTCTTAGGTTTGGCCTTTTCTGCCACCAAGCCATGCACCTCCTTCAAATGTTTAGTCAATAACCATTTCGCACAATATGTGACAATGTAAGTGTCAACTTTACATTTCCATTTTGACCGAACCTTTGTCCATCATCTGTCTTTCCAAACCATATTAGGTGATCGAGGGGGTGCAAGTGGTTGAGAGGCCTGGTCAATTTCAAATTCCAGACCTAAACCAAGAAATATTATTTAAAAATCATTACTTTGTAATAAAAAACTCCTAACCCTAAAACCTTACACATAAAAAGTTCAAAAAAAGAATACAGATATTGCAAAACATAAAATCACACAATCAGATGCAACTTCTACAAACTTTAATTATTTTCAAGTATTGCAATTAAAGAAATTTGACAAAAAAAATCTCGCACCTTCCATCAAATGATGGAAGGTACATATATAATTAAACTTTAAAAAAATTATACTTTTTTTTTGCATTTAATGTAATGTGTGTAAATTCTAAAATAATATAACCCACCATTTTTCGATCGAAATTCCCAATCTCTATTAGGATTGATTTCATCATTTGAATTGCACACTATCACCATTGTCAACTTTAAACCACATAGATTGCTTAATTGATCAATTTTTGATTTTAGTGAAACAACATTTTTTTTCCCAAGTTTTGATTATGATGGAGTAACATTTTGCTCCCCAAGTCTTGGTTGTGATGGATCAACATTTTGCTTCCCAATTGTCAACTTTGATGAAGCAACATTTTGCTTCTAAAATTCCAAATCACCACCACCTTTCTTCAGTCTTCTTCCTCTAACCATTACAACCTTCAAGATTAAAAAAAACCACCATTTCATTGTTAATTGTCAATTTTAATGAATTAGACCAAAAGGACCAAAAAAAAAGAGAAAAGGCGATGGCAACTTGTTGCCATCACCTTCTTCATAGCACCGCCACCATAGAAGAAGGCAATGGCATTGTTGTCGTCACCTTCTTCGCAACAAAACCACTGAAAAGGGCGAAGGCAATTATCGTCACGTTTTTTTTGTAACAAAGCCATCGAAAAAGGTGATAGAAACTAATGTCATCTTCTTCATTTTTTCAAACATGGAGAAGAAGGTGATGGCAACAAGCTATCATTGCTTTTGTTGTTGTAACACCACCATAGAAGAAAACAGCGACGCATTACCATGTTGTCATTTTCTTTTTCTTCTTAGACAAAAAAAAATGCAACTGCCATCACCTTTTTCGTTGCAACACCACTAGAAAAGAAGGTGATGGCAGCAAGCTGCCATTATTTTCTTCATTGCAACAACACCACAGAATAAGATGACGATGCATTGCCATCATCTTCTTCTTCTTTAACATAGAGAAAAAGGCAACAATTGTTATTGTCGTTTTCTTCATTGCAACACCACACAAAAAGATGACAATAATGCATCATCATTGTTTTCTTCTCAAACACATAGAAGGAAAAAAACGCAAGAAAACAACAAAAAAACCAAAAAAAGGGAGGGAACTTACCTTTAAGCTCCCGCTTTGCCTTCTCACTTTTGGTTTTAGCTTTTGCCCTCACGCTTCTGCCCTTTTGTTTCAAGCATTTTTTCCTAGTTACCACTTTTGCCCTTTTGCTTCAAGTTCTCCTGAGCTTTGACAATGGAGTGAACGCAAAATGAAGCGAATTAGGTAGGTAGGTAGGTGGGAGGGGGGAGGTAGGTAAAAGGGGAAAATTTTGGGACTATAGCAAACTTGTTGTCGTTGCTTTGTTTGCAACAAAAAACAAAAGAAAAAAAAACAACGGCACACTTGTGTCGTCGTCTTCTTCATTTCAAACAGAAACAAAAAAATGAAAGAAGAAGATGATGGCGTCTTCTTCATCTTCTTCTCAAGCACAAGAAAAGAAAAAAACACAGAGAAAAAAAACCATAAAGAAGAAAAAAATTGCAAAGAAAGGAAGGAGCTTACCTTTCTTTTTTCGCTTCTGCATTTAGGATGAAACACTCCTCTTGCCTTCTCCTCTCCATGTTCTTTCAACGTTGAGCTCTCCACCTTCCTCAAGCCTTGTCTCACGTCTCCTCGAAGCTCTATGCTACTCAAGCTCGAAAACTCTCCCAAGCTCTGGAGATGGAATGAGTGGGAAATGAAGTGAGGGAGGTAGGAGGGGAAAATTTTGGGATAGAGAAGGGGGCTGAAAAATCCATGGGTAGGGGAAAAGGATGTGTTTTTGGTTCATCCCCAAAATAGCTTGAACGGCCTCATGGCTCCTCGTTCACTCTAGCCCAAAAGTATAGTTGTGATTTTTTCCTCCATTTTGCCCAATCGCCCCGTTTATTTTCACCTTGTTATGCCTAGGCATGTTTTGAGTCCATGTTATACACATTATGAACACATTAAGGGTACAAAGGGGTATGTAACATAATACTTGGCATATTATATGATGTTACAAGTGCAAAACATGCCTAGGTGTCACTTGAGAAAATATGGATGGGACAAATGGGCAGACTGGAAGAAAAATTAATAGCAATACTTTTTGTACTAATTGCATTCATTTCCTTGGGCCTGTTTTATGTTTTCCACTATATAGGGCCTTCCATATTATGTAAGATTTCACTCCCAACCACGAGTTCATCAAAACTTGATTAGTTTTAGAAGAGGAGAAGGATCTATCTTTAAACACTTCAAAATATTGGGTTCCTCACACTTTGCACGAGGGAGAAGCACCCCTAGTTGCATTTTTTTTGGTGAAATTGTTTTTTTTACCTAAACCTTCCCCTGAGCCCAACCAAGTTTCAATTACATGGTTGGACCTGTCAAATATTCTAAGCCTTGTTTAAAAATTTTACAAAATTATTCTTGGTTCATGCAATATATGAATAATAACAGTAAGAATATTTGAAATATTTAATCCTCTTTAGGTATGCACTTTGAATATGATCACTTTGGAAAGTTCACTTCATTTTTTTTATCTTTCAATGTTTTATAATTTTTAAATGATTTATTTTATGTGTTTTCATTTTTAGTACTAAGTTTTATTTGTAGTTGTTTGCAAATCGAGTGACATTGTTTACAGCTTTGAAAGGGAGAAAGCGATAGCCACTTAGATTTTGAAATGGCACCAATGTAGTTGCATATTTACCCATGGCCAATCACAAAAAATCTAATAATAGTAGTTATAGGATTTGATGTAATCCTAAGGTTTACATTGTTCTTTAGGGTTTACAACAAATAGGTTTAATGAAAAATCTTTTGAATTTTTCATTAATGATAGGTTTATTGGTTTTAAATTTTGTATGAAAACTTTTAGTGAATCTTTTTTTTGGTGTTGTCAACAACTTGATGGTCATCAAGTTGTAGTTATAATTGAAATATGCAATGTTTGAATTATTAAATTTCTTTGTTAATATTTTTAAAGCTTTTGTAAAGTTCAAAATTAATTAAATATGTGTTTTGTGCCTTCTTCTGGCAATGTGTCTATTGGTTCTACTTCTATGGATTGAAAGAAATCAAGAGCAAAGTTGTTTCTATTATTTGTTTTATGGATTGCAAAAATATCATTGTACATGTACCAAAATTGGTGAAGATGAAGATTTTTTTTTTCTTTGCATGTTCTTGAAGCATAGGATGGTGAGCAAATTTGTACATAATGTGCAATCATTCTACCATCTATTGAAAAACAGGATAGAAGAGAAGCAAAGACAAACAAACTCTTTATGATTATACTCCCAAAGCTGTGCCCAATGACCACAATTTTATCTTTGTTTCAGAGCCCCAGGATATCATCCTTGCATATCTAGGAAATTGAAAATGAAACAAACAGAGCTCCTTGTCACATACTATTCTGATGTGACATTCAAAATTGAAGCTAGGGAAGCTTTTCAATGGAGTCTGTGATAACTATCTATTGCTATTCTACTCTAGTATGATACAATTCCTGGCCTGTGTGATAGTGAGAATTCATATGATCAAATTGGTTACAGTAATGTGCATGATTATGTGAAAGAGGAGGTGGAATTGCCTTGGGCATGCACATTACTATATGTTGAAAATAAGGAAAAAGAGCTCTTAAGACATGCATGCCTCTAACTGTGTAGGAGAAAGATCCATCTTTAGACCCTTCCAGGATTGGCCAGGATGTTGGGATTGGAATTTGAATGTTTGAAAGTTAGGTGGGGTTTGTGATTGTTGAGGGCATGACTCCCTTGTTGCAATGGGCAATATCCTTTGTGGTCAATATTCAATTCCTCCAAGCGAAAATTGGTTAGTGTGTTTATGCAATGGGCTGATTTTTGTGGTGCTTTGATTTCTATATGTAAGATTGCTTCATCACCATAGCTAGGAAATTTAGAGTTGAACTATCACGAATCATTCTAAATGTTAAATTAGACTATCGCCAAAGGAAAGATATTTGTGAAAACAAATTAACCAAATAGGCTTCATTAAAAAAAACCATTTGCCCAAATGCTATTTAAAAAAATAAGAACGTAGCTAGACATTTCTCATTTCTAAATTAGCTTATAGCAAAATATGCTCCGCTGTCCCTTTGAGGGAAGCCATTCTGGCACTTTCCATACATTTGGAAAAAAAAACCGTGCTATTGATAGTAAATAGATGCATGTAGATGGTTAGCATGTAACTTAAGTGTAAAGGCATGTGGGTTGTTAGTAGGTAAGGCAACTGAGCTAACCATCATCCTTAACTAAGGAAGTGAAACTCAATGGAAAAGTGGTTCCTGTCCACCCACCATCCATCTCTCATGGTCAAAGTTCCTTGGTGGCTGTTGGTTCGCTCTGGCCACAATTTAGAAGAGTATCAATATCTGGTCTATAGGAGCTAAGAACTGTGCAGAAAAGTACTTTGTTAGATGGAGCTCTTTAGATTATTTCAGAGGCCTAAGCCCAACTGCTCTGGGAAGATTTGGCTGGATCATTTGTGTTGGAACATCAGGTCATGGGCAAGCAAGGAACTCTGAAGATTTTATATATAGGAGAGCATGCTGTGGAAATTCATTATTCTTTTTGTCGTATGCATCTTGGTGAGTCTAGAGAAGTATTATTATGGCAAACCTCACTAACTATGCCTGCCCATGTTCAATCCAATCCAACAAGATCGAGAGAACCTTGGACTTGAAGCATTTCAACTCTTTTGTTCAACAGTTATTCACAGTCTACAACATGGAGTAGCAGTTGTCCTCACATATGGCCAACTATCTGTAATTTGCTACAACAGAACTTGCTTGGGACTTAAGACCCTTTCTTTTTTTCATGATCTTATCTGTCTCTATGCAAGCATTAGTAATGGTATGACCATGAGATATAATCAGAAAATTTCTTTGGTAATCTGATTGTTGCCTACTAAAACTTTCCCACTCCTTGTTTTCTCTATAAGGTAATTTGGCCCTTGTCATTGAGTGGCCCACAAAAAAAATTTGAAAAACACATGAATGATGAATGGGGTATTGTGGAAGCAATTAAAGATAAGCTTTCCCCCTGCTGTCAACAAACACTAGGCAATGAAAATAGCCAAGGTCATTTCTGTTATGCACACAAACATAGTTGGTACCATAGGTTTGCAATGTTTGGATGTCATCACAAACCTACTGAAACTTCCTGTAACTTGAGCTCCAGTTTCAATGTTGGCCATGAGAAGACAGGCTTGTTCATATGTAGAAGCAAAAGACACATGATTTGCAATGGCAAACTGAAAATAGTTGGTGTCAACTTACACATCATGCATCACTCCACTCATCCTCCTTGTCATACTCTTCATCATGTCTAGCCAAAGCCTGCAGGAAGGAGGACAGTGCTCAGTTGCCTCATACAATCTAAGACCATTTGAATCATCAAATTTGTTACCTGAGTGAGATCAAAATCTTTGGCACATCCCCAAATGGTTGTCACTACATAAAGCACTGGGAGAAATTTCTTAGTGTACTCGGATGGCACCTTATATCTGTGAATATCCCTTGTAGAAAAGAGGAGAGATCTTACATCTACAAGACCCCTGCCACTCTTAAGGAGTAGGTGTAAGAACCCTCCAACTCCTACTTCTTGTGATCTATGTATGTTAGGTTCATGATAACAATGGCCTCATCCTTTACGATTGGTAAAGCCCACATGTGGGGCACATTCACAAAATGCGTTGGGAATGCTGGCTAGTCCTAGGCCTCTTATTTTGGGAATGCTGTGCAGGGCTTTACACTACCCATACCAAACAAAAGAGATCATATTCCTGATTGCTATGCTCCCTGAATTCCAGGACAGAAGATTTGTGGAACTGCTGAAAAAGAGTGTGACACTCACCTGTTTGATTGCATTGGCCTTTTCCAAAATGGCAGCAACACCGGTGTTTGTAACAGACTGGACAACTGGCTCCTTTTGTTTCTCTTTGCGCTGGAGATTGAAGGACTGGACAAGTACATGGGTATATGAATTCAGGAAGTTGCAAACAAGAAACCTAGTCCTTACCTATTTGTGAAGCTCTTTTTGCTAAGACTAGTGGAGAGGATGATATGTTTTGAACACAAAAACAGACTAACCTTAGTTCTGATTTGTTCAAGTATAGATTGCTGCTTGCTAGGGCGTGGACGTGGCCGTATTATAGGTTCCTGGAATGATACCCTTGTCAACTGCCACATGTATGTCACCAAGTTAGAATCAGGCCTCAAAAGAATACCATATGTGAAGAACCCTCAAGCAGACATTGTGGTGAGAATTCTGTGATAGTGGTATGGACTTCTCAGTCCACACTTGATAGGTATGGACAAAAGACTAATTGTAGAGTAAAGAAAACTACATCTGTGTACATGTACATGTGGAATCCACTGGAATAATATTGGATGCTGACCTTGTTTTCTGGTGATGCAATGGCAGCAGACAAGGCACTTGTTGTCTCAGATGTCTTTCTTAGTGCATAGCCCCCAGCTGAAGGGGGCACTGGCTGATGAATTGACTCCTTTTGATGCATTATCATTGCTGGCTTAAGTGAATCCATTGCTTGATTGGATTCTGGAGTAGGACTTTGCTCTGACAATTGAGAAACTGTTGAGAGCTTGAACTTCAAATCGATTTTTTCTGCTGGATTATTGGATTCAGATGGATGCATTGGTTCTGACAATTGAACCAACGGAGACATATGGGTCATTTGCTCCCTTAACTCAGGCAACCTTTCTGAATCAGGCACAGAGGGTGCAAGAAGCCCTGAGGTTGATTCTTCAATTGGAGGGTTTAACACAGTCCTTGATGATGCAACAGGCAGATTGGTGATTTCTCCCACAGGAATACTGGACACGATATCAGGCAATTCCTCTGAAGAACTTGACACATGATGTGCATGTTGCTGGACCAGATGACTCTGGAGCATTTCAGAGTCTGGACTTGCTGGCAGACTAGAAAGAAACTTGGCATTGGGTCCTGCAGGACCATGTGAGACAGCTGACTGAAAGGGAAAATTTTCCTCCATGATTCCACTGGAAGGAGTTTCTGAGTAAGAAGGCAATTCCACCCTTCCTGTCTGAGAATTCGTTCCTGAAAGAGGTAATGAACACAGTGGAGACCTGAAATCCAGACACCTGTGTTCTTCTTCCATGTTCATCCACAGCTGCAACGCACTTCTTGCTGGGCTTCCTGATGGAGCAGTGGATTGCCTGGCACTATTCACTGGGATTTTGGCTGCCTTATGATGAAGGCTTGGCTGTCTCTCTCCCTCATTGAGGTCAGTGCTTGCTGCTTGGCTCTTTTGAGCATTCAAAACAAGGCTCCTTAATGGCCTTTCTTGAGGCTCCGAAAGAGTGCTCACCTCTGCATGGTTTCCATCTTCATAATCCAGATTCCCTGGTAAGGTTGATTGAGCATCAAGATCAAATTGTGCTGATGAACTTATTTGAGAATAGAAGTGAGAGCAAAGTGGAATATCCACTCCAGGCACTGATATTGGACTCTGCCAATAATTTGACTCAGGGCTCGCCTGTGGACTTGGTGAATCTTTGATGATAATACTCCCCGAAGGACTAGTTGGAGCACTTGACTGCTCAGCATTCCAGCTGGAGCTTCCTGAAGGACTGCTTTGGGAAGGTAAGCCAGGAATTGTTTGTGGAACAAACAGAACTGTCAATTCACAGATCAATGGTGAAGGTCCTGGAGCACTGGGTTGAGGGTTTGCAAGAGGACTGGATGGAGCACAAGACTTTGGCAGTGAAGAGCTGGACACAAGAGTTGAAGAACTTGTGTGCACAACAAAGGGAGGCTGATATGGAGTTGTGACATTTGAGGGCCCAGAGTCATTTGGTGAGAGGTCTTCTTGTTCCAAAGGAGCTAATGGTAGGGAAGGTAATGGGGACACATGCGACAAAGAGAGTTTGGGATTCTTGGCTGGTGATTGACTGCTGGGATCTGATTTTGATTGCAAGCTCCCCATGAATGGTGGTGATTCTGGAAAATTTCCCCTAGGAGAGTCAAGGGTTTCCTGTGCTGTGCTGCAAGGTGACCTTGGTGGTGAAGGTATATTCAAGACAGAAGAGTTGGGAGTTGAAGGACTTGAAGGGGCAGAATAACTGGATCTTGACATAAATGAGCTGCTTGAGTTAGAAAATCGAGAGAGATTTGAGGTATTGGGCTCAAGAATTGGCCTGCCAGGTGTACAGATAGTGGGGAAGGTAGCACTGGATGATGAACCAAGAGATGAGGCTGTTGGGCTGGTTGCCACGACTGACTCATCTCCTTGATCTGCAGTTGCACCAAAATCCTCTTCAATGTGCATGGAACTTACCTTTGGGACTTCACATACTTCTGGGACTTGGAGCACATGAGGCACATCATGTGTCAACCCATCTCCACCTGGAATGAGATCAGGATTCTCTGTTTGGTCATTCCCTGCCACAGTGAGGCCTTCTTGACGAGAGTGCCAGGACTTATCAATCTCAACCATGGGCCTCTTAGACTCAGCTGGTGATATGGACAAGGAGGAAGGACCTTCAGGCACAGTGCCCAAGGCTGGAGACATCTCATGAAAAGAAGCAGCAATTCTTGTCTCATGCAGCGGCTCCTGAGCAACATTGGCCACAAGATGAGACAGGTTCAAAGTGTCACAAGGAGGCATTGAATCAAGTTTCTCAGGTGATGTAGCATCACTGATTTCCAATGAAATATGCTTCAAGGACTTGCATGGAGCTCCATTATTGACATCCACTGGTACATGCTCCAAATCTTCTGCAGATATGTGTGCTGCTTCACCATCGTCCTTCAAACTATGCTTTGAAAGTTTCCCAAGCCTTTGCACAGGCTCAGACTCCTTTGTTGAGTTTTTCTGTGAGATATTATCTGGGAGGTGTGTAGCCTCTAAATTCTCCATTTTGTGGTTTAATGGCTTACTGCCCATGCCTACTGCCTCCATATCACCCCTCAAACTTGCCCCTGGAATTTCATCCACAATAGTTGATGATTCAGTACTCCCTGTTGACATGTGCCTTGAATCTTGCCTTGCTGCCTCATGATCTTGCATCTCAACAAGGATTGAAGCATTAGATGCAGAGAGACCCTCATGTCCATTCTTGATCTCATTCACATCTGAAACTTTCCCTTCCCTGCTTTTGACCTCCTCTTCGTTCATCTTAGTGGCCTTGTCATAGAATTTCCCAGAAATGTTTGGAGCCTCATTGTCTGTTGCACTAAGTTTGGCAGGATTTGGCAGGACTTCTCTGGCAGCTATGTCACCACCATTAGTTTCACCATCCCTAGTGGGCTTCAGCAAAGATGCTGAAGATTCTTCAGCTGAATCTACTGCTCTGGGAGCATGCCAGCTTCTCCTGGGCTGAATATCTGCACCAGGAGAAACAGGTATGTGGCTCATCCCAGTGTTCTCAACTTTCAAGCCAGAGGCCAAATTATATGGGATTTGATCAAAACCCTCCACACCTGGTAATGGATAAAGCACCCTGCAATTTCACAAGTGCAAGATGAGATAGTGTTCCTATCTGCAGAGGATGCAACAAACAGTAGCAAAGGGAAATTTCCAGCACTACAAATAGTCATAAAAAACTACCTTCAAAATTCACACATGCCTGTATTGAGGATAACAGACAAGACAAACCTGGAAGGAATCCGATTCATGCCTGTGGGCTGCACTTTAATGTGATGCCTTCCCTTCTTCTACATCAAATAAGAGTACCCTTCAGTGCTCAAACTGTCTTTTAAAATGACAACAACATACAAACTACAGGTTGTGTTGGCAAACTATCTACAAGCTCATAGCAAGGGAGCTGTGTGGTGATCCCTAGTAAATATCCTGAGCCAATGAATGGATACAAATGTCAGGAATGAAAGGAAATTCACTGCTGCAAATATACTCTTTACCTTTTCGATATTGGCTTTCTTGTAAAGTTGTGTGTGCTGGGCTTTCATGAGCTCAGATTTAGCCAGTTCCAACTTGAAAAATGAGGGGTCAGAATACCTCTTTAAGCATGCCCCTGCTGCCCCTGCCACATCAAACCTGGACCCAAACACACATGAAACTAAACTCTTTCCACCCAAGACTGTCCTCAAACAGTGAATGTTAGGATCCTCATTTATGTTTATTTTTTGACATTTGTTTCAGGGGGACTGTTCCTGGCCTCTTGAACTTGAGACATGACAGTCCACACCTAGCAATCAGAGGATGTAACTTCATGTTGACCTTGGGAAAGTTGAGATGAAAAAGTGAGAATAGTGTACTTGTCAAGAAGGAAGAGTTGAGGTGGCCCTCGGCATTCTTCATAAAAATTCCGAATAAAACGAGGAAGATCACCTTGTGTACAATGGTTTTGGTCACTCTGGATGCTTGTGTGCCAATTTGACCCTGAGCCAATTTTCCACATTTTTAAAGCTTGGAAACACTTATCAGTTATCATGTTCAAGTCTCAACAGTTTCCAACCCTAGAGAGTTTCCACCCAGATTTCATGTGCCCTAACAAAAGCCAGTAAATACCATGAATTCAAATCACAAAAGTTTGGCATAACTTCATCAAAGCTTGATTACCTGCACAGTAAGCAAAGCGAATCTGATTGGGTTCAGAAAGCAGAGTTCTCTCAACAAGAGGAAGCTCAATCTCCAACTGTTGCAACCTGGTTGTCAAGTCATAGCCCCGCTCTCCAATTGCCATTAACTCATTATGCAGATCTCGAAATATCTCGGCTGCAAATCTGTTGTCAATGTACCAGGTGACCCCACTTTAATCCCTTTTGTCATGTCCAGTGAACCTAACAATCAATGCATGATCAAATGTCACACATGATCATATCCCTTAAGCTTGGCTAGAGTGGCTGAACTCCCGTGTAATTGCTGCTATGAGGATAGCCAATGCAAGTAATATGACATTTTTCCTTCCCTCGGGAGAACCGAGGAACCATAGAAACAAATCACTATGCGGTGATCGGTTTACGGACCACTACCATCACCTAGTCCTTGTCCAATGTCAATATCCAAGACAGTGAGGAGTTCAGAGGAAGAAGAGGAAGAGGAGCGTACTCTGCAAGGTCGCCGAGCTGGCGGACAATGCCCACCAGCCCGGCTATGGCCACGCCCTCCAAGAGTGCTTCGGGGTCATCCCGAGCAGCTGAGCGATAGAGCTCGGGGTTGGCCAAGCTGTATTCGCACCGCACTTCATACCTCACCAGCGGCATGGAGGCTGGCTGCTACGCTCCCCTGTTACCACGCCAACTATTCCTCTTTCCCTAGGTACCTCTAAAATTTACTCAAGACTTCCCCGCGTTTGAATCCGTAATCGACAACATCACCGTCTCTCCGTCTCTCACCGAATTCCGACGCTCATACTTCCCCCCTCCTATGACAACGCTACTCAAGGTCCAAGCTCCTCAATGCTCCATTCAGGAGAACACCATTTCAGATCTATCAGCTCCTCAGTATCCAAACCTTCCATGACTCCTACAAAATCCTCCTCCTCCTCCTCTTTAGACTAATGCTACCACGTTCCAACAGTACGATCACCAAGACTACTCTCCAATGCGTGGATTCCTCCTCCACGCACACTTCTCCATATTCCCAACTCCCTTCTCCCGCTCTAGCTATAACTCATAATCTCCATCCGCCCAATAACGATCACAAAATCACCACATTGACTTTACGCAACTCCGGGTACAAGATCGCGCTTGTTTTCCAGCTCACAGTACGTATCTCTACTGAAACTTTGATTTTGTACCCACCGTTTGTTTACCACTTAGGTACTGAAAACTCAAGAAAAATGCAGCATGACAGCCACTTGCATGGCTTGATCGTATAAATAGCAAAATACCGCTAGCGAAAAAGAGATGAAGGGGAGGAGAAACAGAAGAAGAAGAAGAACCTTGCACAGAACGAGTCCGTCCCTCCCTCGATCCTTCATCACTCCATTGTTCAATGATCAAAATGCGGTTCCTTCATCACTCCATTCTTCAATAATCAAAGTGCGGTTCCTTCATCACTCCATTGCTCAATGATCACAATGCGGTTCCTTCATCACTCCATTACTCAATAATCAAAGTGCGGTTCCTTCATCACTCCACTGCTCAATAATCAAAGAGCGGTTCATAATGGGGGAAAAATGCCCCCATATTTAAAGCCGCCTGCAGATGCACGCCAACCAAATGTGGGTGGAACATTGTTGGCACACCAATCTGCTGATTCCTAGTCTAACTGTTAAAGGGTCTGTAATGTAAGGGATAAGTTCTTCTAACATTATGTTATTTTTTTGCCATTTTCTAACACACTTTATTAGAAGTGGAAGTGAATTCTCTTTGAAGTCATTGTTGTTGATTTGCTTCAGTTTCAAGTTACACTTTTTTCTATGGTGAACTTTGTACTAGAAGATAGCTAGTTATTAAAGTGTGAATTATTTTGAGTGAAAGTGAGTTTCCTGTGTTAAGTTTTAGATTCTTTTTGGTATGAATTATTTGTGATAAGTATGAATTATTTGTCTTAAGTGATAGATTCTTTTCGTTTCAGATTTTTCACTTTTATTTCAAATGATTCACATTTGTATGGCATCTTGTAACGCATGAAAGGTGAAGTGAAACTGAAGCAAGAAGATTGTCTAAAGAAGATTGTCGTCTGGTTTGGTGTGTGTAGCCAGGCCACCACTTTAAGGTTAAGGTCTATAGTCCGAACACTGGCATTGGGCTTATCACTTAAAACCTTGGCCCATAAAGTTCTAACTTCATTTAAGGGCATACCAAGTTTCATGTTCTTGGTTCTCTTAAGCACATTCCTTAATCCCTCTTCCTCCAAATCTCTGTAGTACTGATACATCAACAAGTGTTTTGACCAAAATATCGTTTATCCCATATCATACAGTTTTAAACCCCAATATTGTTGCAAAAATATCCCAATGGTGGTTGAATTAGAATTATGACACATGCTTCACATGTCATATGGAGCTTGTATCTATTCCACACTATACAATCTTAGGACCTACATGGCCCAAGAAGGTTATAGAAATCTCTTATGATTGTTGTTTCATAAGCATCACACACTTTTGGCATACCATAGTTGAGCTTTGCAATCCCTTCCCCACCTAAATCTTCCAGGGCACACACATTATTTGCTGCATATTGGTATCAAACTGCATTTCATATATGCATATTTTAAAAAGCTAACATTTAGTCAAATCAGATTTTTGGTCCTAAAAACCTAACAGCTACAATATGTTATGATTTCCTTTGGAGTAAAATGTTTCTATCATTTTGACTTATTCTAAGATTTTATAGTTGTCACATTTGTTGCTGTTGGATTATACATGCAAACATGGACATGAAAAATGAAAGAGATGGTAGTAATAGGTGATAAAATAATACCTGATTTACACAGTGTTTTGGCTGAATTTCTTACTATATGAATGGAAGTTTTTTTTGGGTGATTTTCACCACCTTGCACCTTCCCACTGGATATTTAATATGGAATAGTTCTTTTTTTTCCCAATTTATTACACAAATGGTCAAATATGTGCTTGAGAAAAAATAAATTTGGCCAAACCTCCATTCATGTCAGCACTAGTGGCCCTGTGGAGGAGGTGTTTGGCGACAACCAAATCCACCATCAAATCTAGGTGTACTGGCCCAAAAGCACAAGGGCCATTGTAGGGGTCACCATTGACAATTGTCCCACCCTTGGTTTTTGTCACTTGTCCCTCCCTTTTTGCCCTGACCTTTGTCAATGGACTTCATCGCTACAAATACTATTCACCTGCCAATTTGTGGATGTTCAAATGCTCTTTGTTACTCAAATGTATAGCAACCAACTATAGTGCTTGCACATCACACTTGTTGCCCACACAAAGAATTTGAGGTTCTAACCTTCACAAATTCCCATTGCTCAAGCCTCACATTGGAGAATCTGGATCTTCCAAATGGTTTTTGTTCTTGATGGAGATCACAATTTAAGACTCTCAAGAGTTAGAACTTTGGTTGCTATTGTAAATTGTGATTTGTGATCACTTATGTGTGATTGTGTGCATTGCACACAAATATTAGTTTGTAGGTTGTACATTCTACAAATTACTAACATTGTTGAAACTTGCATTTTGTAATCTTTATGGTAAACATTGAGCAAGGACCAGGGAGCAAGTTCAACTCAAGTGCTAGTTGGTGCAGTTTTACTACCAAAAACAGAAACGCTTTGGGAAGTGGGTTATTATTTTCAAACTCTAGACTTCAAACTTTGACCTGCTTGATCTACTGGCTTTTTCTTCATTCCACCACTCACAATTCATTTTTCTTTGTTATCACATGTTGGGAGTCAGAAACTCAAAAGTTGATATTGTTGTGATTAGTTATGTGTTTGAACTTCTAAATTATCCATTTAAAATTTATATGCTCCAAGTGATCTGATGAATCATCATTTGGATTGTAGACTTTTTTTTGCATGCTCTTAATCTTGTGAATTGTCATTAAATGTAGTATGGGCCTTGCATTCAAAATTTCAATTCTAAGCACCCTACTTAATTTAAGTAAATTATAAATTATATAATTTTAATAAGTTGTACCTCTTTTTTTTTGCATATCATTTGAAAAAAAAAATTCCTTTGGCAACTATTTAATTTTACATGCTTTTAAATGGTAAGTCAAGCTAATGTTTAAAATGTTTCATGTACTTATATAACAATGTTTTCAATATATTATGAAAGCATTTGGATAGATATGAAGTGTATATAATTAGTATAATTTTTTTTTAGAAACCAAAAATATTTTTCAAGCAATGTAACAAGTATTTTAATGAACTTTTGAATTGACTTGAAATTATTTGAAAATGACAAATTTATGAGAAATATTCTAAATACAACTCTACATAATAGTATAATGCAACATTGTTTCGGGTAATAAAAATTCTATGTCAATTTGGAAACATATTTCTAAAAATATTTTCCTTGAATAGCCAATTCAATGTCGCCACGTAATTTTGATTAAATCAATCACCACTTCTAAATAAAATGAGGTTGCATGGCAACAACTAGTGAAATGCTAGTGGATTAATCTATTATAATGGCATGAACTACCCAAGATAAGGGTGAGTGAATTATCCCATGTGATCTTTAAGTGAAATATTTATTGGTGTTATAGTGATTGCATAGTGCAACAATTAACAACTTACACAATGTTGTTTTCTGGAAAAGATTTCAAAAAAACCTTGAATTGTTCATCTTCCCATCGAGCCACAAAATTATGTTTCACAAAATGCTGGAGCCTTGGTTTCAATTAATCCAACATTTCATTTGAAGTTGTTTTCTTGTAAACAAAGGTCAACTTTTTCGAAGGTTTCCTTTTTCTTGAATGAATTTTTTCTAAAGCAAATCATCTCCATTCTACCAAATTCTGCTATGTACTAGCAAGTTCAATTGGACAAAAAACAAATTCTAAATTCCATAATTAGGGAACTCTCCAAACATGCAATCTCTTTTATGCCATTCCACCAACTTCGCTTTCAGACAAACAATAGTTTCCCAAAGACTTGTGATCCCTTTATAAAATATAGAAGATGCAACACAATTTTTACGGGGGTGCCTGCAAACTTGAAACTTTTTTTGCATATTTTTTAACCCAATCCAAAGCTTATCTATCTTTACATGATAGATATAGCAACATGTATTGCATTCTTGGATGGGCTTCACAAAGAAAGGCTTGAGTGCTTCAAATACCCGTTGCCCAATACATATATTTTGATTTGCTTCTTTGAATTTTGAAAAAATTTAGACTTCAAAACAATTCACACATGCACTTCAAGACTAGCATTTGTAGTTATACATTCACTGTTAATTACAAAAATGAACTACATAAAGTTGGAAATGGAGACTAGATCGCAAAATTTGATGGATATGGATTATTCATAGTGTATGGATTGTTCGTAATCTACAAACCATAGTTGTACATATTATATGAACTTTGATGAACTTACGGTACATAGATAGAATTACACATGTGGACTGCATATGGACATAACTTTCATATACATGTACATTATTGCCCTTCAATGGAAAAATGTGTTTTGAAATGGACTTTGTTAAGACTCAATCAATAACCAATGTACTACTCTATAAAAATTTAAGTAACATTCCATAGACTCTATAATTTATGTCTAGACTAACAAAGAGAATACACATGGATAAGTTGTTGATTTTGAAAGGAACCAATTACCTTCAATTTGACTCAAATAGGATTTATCATCATTTAGTGGGACTATTTAGGGATTCTAATAACAATGGATGGACTTTACAATTTGTGATTAAATTACAAATGGACTATACATGGACACAACAACTCCATTATGGAATACAATCTAGATTTTACGACCACTAAACATTCACAATTTGGACTTCACTACCACCAAACATTTGCAATTTGGATCCTACTACAACTAAACATTCACAATCTAAAATTTACACAACCAAACATTCACAATATGAACTATAGTGCAACTCAAAATGAACTTTGGCACTATTTGATGAACTTCATGTATGTGAGTTTATCCATGGTCAATCCCAATCACTTACTAGATGAAACATGGATACTTTCACATACATTGAAGAATGTTATGGACTTTAATATGGGCTTTGGACCTAAAACCTAAAATGGGTATCTGCATACATTTAATAAGGACTGAAATGTACAATAAATGTAAGCTACAACAATACTTTTAATGACCTCCAAAAAGACATAAGTGAATGTTTGTAATAGTAAAACCATAGAAACATAAGTTAAAAAGAAATAAAGTCCTTACTTAAAAGCTAACCATAAGAAGGATAATTCAAATTTAGCATCTTGAATTGGACTTGCAAATTTTTTATGTTATACCAAAACATAAAAGAAGATGCATAATGCACATAAAAGAAATTGAAGTTTTACAAAGCAATTTAACACATGATGTACCCAAGTCTCCATAAGAAAATGTGTAAGTTTTCGTCATAGACCTTTGCTTCCAATCTTTTCCTTGTGACATCAAATTTGTTTGGGCTAACACAAGTTTCCAAAATCCACGATTACAAGACAACATTCTTTATGTTCATCAAAACTCCATCTAATCTTTTGTTCTTCATAGATAAGGAACACAAGAAATCCCCTAATTCGTTTATCACCTTAGTCACTACAACACAACACCTGATATGTTCCTAACATGCACCCCAAGTGTTTTGCTACACCCCTCATGGAACAACAATTGTGAACATTCAAAGTTGTTGTCAAAATAACATGTTTTGGTACAAGCTTTGGTGCATTATTTGTTTGTTTATTTTCTTTTAAAGCTTTGGTTACTCCAGCTAATACTTCTTGCTAAGTTATGGCAACTTTAACAACAATATGTAATTTGGTAAGTCCTTACAAACCCTCACATGAAACAAAGGCTCTTTGCATAACCAACTTCCTATATCTAGGACTAGGAAAAAACAACAGAACATCACAAATATAATCCATAAACTTAATAGCATTTAGCGCTACTCTTGCTCATCCAAAATTTGTTCCATATCCACCATAACTTGAATGATCTCATCACATTGAACATCTATTGCAACCTTTTGCGCAACTCATGATAGTCATTTCTGACCACGATTTTTTTGCCTTGCAACAGCTTGAATGGTGGTAGCAACTCGCTCTATAGGGCCATGCATCTTCACTTTAGCCCTCTTGTTGGCATTTTTCTCTATACCCATACCTCACTCAACACACAACAAATGATCAAACTTATAATAGAATCAAATGCATTCAAAAAAGAAAAACTTGTAGAACCTCCAAAGTAGACAACTATGAATAACTACAAATAAACCTCACACTTTGCGAAACTCTCACTAAGGCACTTGAGCTTAACCAAAAGCAATTTAACCAAACATGTGATCTACATTAAGTGTAGAAATCTGCTCCCATGATGACCTTTCAGCAATGACAAAATTTTAGGCCATTTAGGTCAAAATTGAAAACATAACCGAAAACCCTTGAAATTGCATTGGCCTTGTTGAAAGCTTTCACAAACAAACAAACCCAATTATAAGGTCACGAGCAAGTTGCATAGAGTTCCTCTCTTGCAAAGTTATGAAAATCTTTCAAACTATCTATGCCCATCAATTAGCTATAGAAAGTTGCACCCTTGTCAAGCTTTTAACAACAAACACTTTCGAAAAGAAGGCCCAAAGAAGGCCCACGTCCAAACCAAAGCCTAAAGCAATCCCACTCAAGCACAGTGTAAAAGAACACCTTACATTCTAGGTCATAATCGTGCGAACTCTAGGCCTAAAATTTGAAGTTTCCCCATGCAGGAACTTTTCAAACTATTGACATTTGTCTATGTGATGTCATATGAATTAACATATGTTATGATGTCATCTAATAGTTTGAACATATAATTACAAAATGAAACTTTTTAGAGCAAACAAGTCAAAGTAGTTTTAGAATATTATATTACACACCGATTTTTGTGAAAATGAAGTGCAAACAATATTTTCATTACAATTAAAGGACTTCCTTCAAAACCCTCCTATTTGAGCAAAAACTCCCCAACAAATAATATGTTTTATAATGTGATTTAATTTTATATTGCATTCATCTATTTATCATACCCACTAAAAATTTTAGTTATAAATTCATTTTGTGGTGCATGTGATGATTACATATTTTAAAACAGTTACCTGACAAAAACATTTGTACAACTTTAAAAGTTCATGAATTTGATATTAAATATTTTTCCACATAATTTTCACATTATGTTTTGATCATTAAATTAATCATAAACATCAGTCCTATTCCATTGCACTATTAAATAAGTTGGAATTAATTGTAATTTTAAAAAAATTAAAATTGGAAAAATGGACTCCTTAACATCCAAAATGGTACATCGTAACATGTTTTCACACAAGTCACTAAAAACTATGAAGTCATCAAAGAATATTTTCATGAATACATCGATGTATTCATGAAACGTTTTGGTTACTACCCTTTGATAAGTAGGTGGTCCATTTTGACACCAAATGGCATCACAACCTGCACAAAAGCCTTTCGATCAATAACAAAGGCGAACAATGTGTTGGTCTTGTGCTACAATTGAAATATGATGATAGCCTACAAATCCATCTGAAAAGGTATAAACTTCATGTCCGACAACTATGTTAGTAACTTCATTGGTAAAAGGCAATGAGTAAGGATCTTTCTTTGTTGCCATGTTAAGCTTCTTGAAATCCACACAGATTCTCAACTTCCCATTTTCTTGGGAATAACCACTATTGGAGATAGCCAAGTTACTTCCTCAATTGATTTGATAAAACCGGTAATAAATAACTTGTCTATGTCTTGTTTAATAATAGCAACATGTTTAGGATTCAATCACATTTTGCTTGATGAACACGTGGTACTATGGTATTTGATTCAATCTTATGTTGAACAATCTCTAGTGGAATGCCAAGTTCAAGTCTTTGTATGTCCAAGAAAATACATCTTTGAACTCTTTTAAAAGCTCAATCAACGTCTGTGACAAATAGTTCAAGTGTAGAGTTCACTTTCACATCTTGCACATTCTCCTTGGTGCCCAAATTGATTTTTGTCAAATATTCCTCCTCAGTAACTGTCCAACTTGCTATGGTTAAATTTTATATTTGCTTTCAAGTAAGTGTCTCAACAATGATCATCTCTCCAACTTTTGGATGGAAGAAGGTTTCAAATAACTATTGTTTGACAATATCAAGGAATATAACTAGGTTAACACATACTGGTTCAACAAGTTATTTTTTAATCAAGTCTACTATATTAAGATTTGGTATATGGATTAGTTTGGAAACCAGTTCAATATGAATAGGTACTTCAATGGTTCCATTGAAAAACAAGTCCAACTCTGTAACAAACATTACATCCTCTTCTTCATCTGATATTTCAGAATGGAAATCATAACATACTAAGACTTTTGGTCTTTTGGTTTGAGCACCAAGTTTCTTGGTAATAGGCATGGTTCTTACCATGTTTGTTCCATGTATTGTAATAGTATTGATTCCTTAATCATGGGGTATTTTTACATCTTTCAACCATAGGCATCTTAACAACATTGAATAACTAGAATCTAGAAGATTATTATTGATGACAATGATTGTAATAGTATAGGGAATACCATGAACAAATATTTTCAGATCCTTAATAAGACCAAGTGGTTTGGTTATAGTTTGATTTACCATACACAAATCATAAGGTGTTGGATTAGGCTTTGGTAAGGTCCATTCATGATTGGGGTACCAAAATGAATGTTTAATTGAAAAAGGATTGAAGGACAACTTTGAATTTTTTTATTATCTTACATTAGTATAATTGTAATGGATTGTTATATGGCAATAAATAAAATGATGTCTTTTTAAATTAATAAAAATATTTAAAAATAATTTGGATACTATGTAAATGTCATTTTGAATCCTATAAACTAAAGGAATCAAGTGTCTAAAGCATTTTTAAAAAAAAAATCAAAAGGAAGGCGTAAAATCATATAATCGATTTCAAATTTTTTATACAATAAAAACATGCCCCTTTCTATGAAATTACACATTCATTGGATGAACTTGATGAAAAACCAAATCACACAAAAATTTCAAAGTCTTGAAATTTTGAAGGAAAGGGTTGCAAGGCAAAGGATTCATTTAAAAAACCATTTTATAAAAAAAATATGTTCAATGGGTTCAAATTGTCTAACTTTAGATGCAAATCACATGTGCAGGAAATAATCTTGCCAAAAAACATGTTTGGTTATCCATTAAAACTCATTTTGGGATTTTTTGCATTTTTGGCATTAAACTAAAATATTCATACATAATTATGTATGAATGTGAAAAATCACCATTAACACATGAATTATCTTATATTGGATTATTCAATTTTTCTCATTTAAGTTTGTTTCATGTGAATATTACATGAAAAAAGTAGCTCTAAAATTTCTTTAAGTCATTTTTTCCTTTTTTGGTACCCCAACCATCAATGGACCCAACAAACCTAATTATACTCCCAAGTTTTCTGTAATGATATTAACTCCAAAACCTCCATCAATTAGCATGTCAACAATAAAATATTTACCAACTTGGACTTGAATTACTACCATATAGTGGTCAATGGCCACTATTGCACAAGTAGGTTCAAGTTGAACGAGTTCACATTGTACCGGCTGAACAAGCTTCAACAGTTTAAAAAATGTATCTTTTGATGTTTGGTTCAATCTTCAATAGTTGTCCCAAGTTTATTACATATTTGGTCTCCAAAACTTGAATGTTAATGTCTTTCAAAATCTCCTCCAAAGTCTTTTATGGTAAGGTAATTTGTGTAATCAATTAAATAGGTCATTTGCTAGTAACTGGTTGACTCACTAGTTATGGTAAACCTGTCCAATTTGAATGAAGTGGTTTGTTAAACTCAATGGGTACTTGTGATACCAAATCACTCCCCTCACTATTGTAAAACTTGTCCCTAAACCATTACATAGTTCCATTCAAACCTATCCAAATGGAAAGGAAGTTAGGACCTCAAGATTTCCACTAGCATTTCCACTAGACATCCATTGCCTATTGTGCTATGTGGATTATTGGTGGAAGTTGCCCAGTGGTTATTTACTTGAGTGGAATGTGTGCCATAATTTTTAAGCAGCCAATGTTCCCAAAAGCCAGAGTGGAAATGACTAGTGGAAGAAGCCCCCTTGTTGCCCGAGTGTGTTTAATCCTTTACATTACGCCCTTTGCTTCTGGTTGCATTCCACCCCACCCCACTCCTTTTCATATGCAACCTTTTCCTGGGACAATATTATAACAAGCACAACAAGTTTGGACATTGTTGTGCCTCTTATAACATTGCCCAAGAGATGCCTATCTATAAAACAACCCCCATAAATGACCATTCATATCATGACTTGCACATAAACCTATATTTGCTTCAAAAAAATCACATTCTAGCTTATTAGATTTGTATATATAAATAGTTACTTATGGCATAAATGGATAACCATTTGATTAGAATAATCTTTAATTATGTAAAGTTTATTGAAGTTGGCAAACAACAATTTGATAATATACTATTCATGTGGAATGCAAACACCTACCATATCTATATCCAATGCCTTATTTTGACCATGGCCTCCATTTCATACCCAAAATAGGTGCATTGAATGTAAATAAGGCATGATCAAAATGTTCCCACGTGAACTAGTCTTGTCCATGAGAATACCACTAAATAAAAGCAAAAGGAAAGTGAACAATTGTGACCAGAGACCTCCATGCACTAAGACACAACCTTACTCAAATTTACTTGGAAACAACTATAGAAGTTGTCCTTATTCCATTGGCCTTCCATTCAACATTCAATGGCAAGGGCTAGCTTTCACCTAAATGGTGGACAAATGGAATTGAAAAATGTTTGTAACACTAGGTAAAATTAACACTACGAATCCATTGTGACTCATTCCCTTCAATGTGGAGTGAACACAAGTATAAAAGTGTTGTGCAACTTAGAGTTTCCCACATCTAGTGCAATCATCTATTGGGACTTGACTATCAATTTATAGTTCCAATTTTTTATAGAAACATTCAATGTCAATACACTACTAAATCAAAATTATAGACTTTCAAGACATGGTTGATTAACAGATGCCAATGACTGAGTGACAAATCCCAAATGGTAATGACAAATCGTAGTGTGACAATGTCACATCCCAATGTGGCAGTGTCAAATCCCAATGTATAGGGGTTCACATAATGTTACAGTTGTACCCACAATGTGTTTTATCATATTTCAATCATTTAAAATCCCTTTGGGCCTACTGCAAAATCTCATTTTTGTCTAAATGAAATGTATTATGGACTTGTATTGGCATAATTGACCTACCACATGGTCAGGCATTTGATTGTGAATAATTAATTCATATCAAATGGTGCACATTAGGGCAATTCTAGTATGTAGCATTTGAAGCTTTGAAGTCCCTGCATATGCAACCATTTGTTGGGACATTATTATACAAGAAGCATAACAAGTGTGGATGTTGTTATGCTTTTTATACCAATGCCTGTCTATCAAGAATCCTCAAACACATAAAACAAATGGAAACCACACTTGTGTCAATTAATCCAATAGTTTTGTTCCTATGATTTTAAGCTCAACACTCCTTCCATGGAACCATGAACACCTAACTTTGGAAGTATTAGAATTGGACAAACAACCAAATACATGTGCCATTTGATCAAATGCCCACATGCATGGATGAGTACAGAATCACATTACCATGTTTTCTATAGTGAGAACCATGGTGGTTGAGTTATGTGTTCATGAATCCTCTTATTTTCACTATAGAAAACATGGTAGTGAGTTTTTACAACTTTTTGATTTTTTGTATGTATTAAAAACATACACATATGGCTCAATGGTTCATAAACCCATCTATGTTTGCAATGTACGACCTCTTGTTATCATGTTCATGGGGAGTTGGTAATGAAGGCACATATGAATCACATAATCCCTCAAGGATAGTTTAGACTAGAAGTTCAAATTTTTGTACATGACATGTTTTAGGCCATTAAATTCACTATGGGTTTTGTGATTAATTGAAATCGTGCATAATTGACTTGATACCTTACCATTCAACTAATTACTTTTCCCTGCTTCCCCAAAATCTAGACATTTATGAATTAAACAAGCTTCAAGCATCAGTTAAACTTATGCTTATGGGTACATTCACAGATATAGGAGCCATGGGAACTATAACTAGTGTTTTGTTTTTTATGTTTTTGTGTCAAAAAGTATATCAATATCACACATTTCTTTCATACATTTTAATGATAATGTTCTTAACATATTATGGAAACATGTGTAATAATTTGAAATGAATCTAATGAAATTTGAATTCTCAAAAACATTGATTAATCACTATAATTAATGTTTTACAATGTTTTAATTGTTTGAAAAAACTCATAAATGACTCTTAAAGGCTTGAAAATGACATAATTTTGGAGAGATTCTTAAAACACATATTCACATAAGAGTATAATGTAACATGTTTTTGAGTCAAAAGGACTTTCTTATGATTTTTTGCAACTTACAAACGAAATATTCCTAATATGTACCCATAATATTTCAGAATAAATAGTCACCAAAGTCCTTACTAAAGGTGCAACCCCAATTTTTTATTTTGTGAATATATCTTTACATAAAAATTTCCCAGCCCTTGCACCAAAATGGTTATGCACACTATTGTGGGTCCATTAGTCCTCCCTTTCCAAATCAAAATAATTATATGTATGATCTTGATTCAATTTTGCATCAAGGCATTTGACCTCTATAGCAAGCACTTCTTCCTGGGACTATCCCCATTGTACTCATGCCCAACATCATGCTCATAACCTAACTCCACCCCCAAGCCATCTTCTTCACCCCCAACATCCACTCCCAATAGGAGCTCTTTAACTTTTGCTACTACATGCTTGTTGCAAGGTTCCATTTTTAGCACCACTTGCTAGTCTCCCCACTAGTAGAAAACACCCCCTTTTGCAACTATGATTTCAGCTACATCTTAATTATAAAACATAGTTGAAAATGACAAAAATAGGGTGTTTCAATTTGGAGATTATGTATTGTGGTTTCTAGGGGTTGTTTCCAAACATGCTCCCAAATTTCATAGACAATGGTTTGAACCCTATAGGATACAACATTGTTTACCCAATAATATTGTATTACTTGTCACCATTGATAAGTTTGATCCTAACATAATGCTTGTCAACATTAACAAGTTGAAGCCATATAGGTTCATCAAAGAAAAAAACTTGCAACTTGTATTGGCTAAACTTGGTGACCTAGTCACTAATAAACTTGTTCAAACCAAAGAACTTGTACCACTAATGGTTGAACCTAAAGATTTTCAACTTGTAGGGTTTGAACCAGTTAGTAATCATTTGACACCTGGCAACATTAAAACAACATATGTGCTTGTTCATCATTATCATAATGGGTGTGTTCAAGACAATAATGCAACGATGAGTAATGATCCAAATGACGTGTTTGGAAAGGCACTTATTGATGCTTACATTTTAAGAATCACTAACTTAAAGGTTATGTCCATTCACAACCACAAAGTTATTTTTGCATGAAACAATATACAGAATTTTTCATGTTTTTCATTCTGTCTTTTTTTTATATATTTTCTTCTTCATATTAGCAAAAGCCATGAGTGAAAAGTTCTTTAAAAAGGCTAAGATGAGAAGCAAAAGAGAAGGAGGTTGAAAAAAATATGAAGCTTTTAGGAAGGAATAGATTGAGAAAGAGAGAATGAAACAAGTTTGGTTAATTGGAGTGATTTATGTAAAACTGCTTGCTTCATGTGCACCTACAACAAAAGATATTAGAATTTTTGAACAAGAACAGAGAAGTAGGGAGTTAGAAGAGGAATTAGAAGCAACACTAAATTTTCTAAAGAAAACCATTACTTCTATAGTAAAACCAGTACCACAAGTTATTATTATTTCAGATTCAAAGGAAGAAGTGGAGGTTGGACCTCAAGTTATTATTGAGGAATAATCACAATCAGTCTTTGTGTTAAGACCTGTGGAAGAGGAGGAATTGTAGCAACTTATTATTCAAAAACAGCCACAACCAATTCCTACATCAAGACCTATGGAAGAGGAGGAACTGCAGTAACCTATGAATAATGGAGAGGTATTTCTCCAAGAAATTTTTGAAAAAGGACCTATTTCCAACATTATTCCTCAATGCCCAAAATAAGGAACAAGAACTATGATGAAACAAAAAAGGAAAATGCCTATAGAAAAACATGTTAAAAAGAAATTAATGTCCAAGGCAAAAGAGAGCTAGAAGATGTTACAACAAATGAAGATGGATTCTAATGAACTCAAATGGGCTAAAGGAACAAGCTTGGAGAGCCTATTCAACCTACAATGGATAACACCAAAAGAAGACCTATTATGGGATTTCTTACGAACCTAGGAAGCAATAGAAGATGGAAAAATTCTAGGGCAAGTATGTGGTCAAGAAATTCTCATTGATCAGGTATTAATTCATGAGCAACTTGGAATTTCCAAGGAAGGAACAATAAATGCTGCTAATGCAATTTTTGAAGAAGCCAAAATCGCCTTGAAAAGAATTATAAGGCCACATGCTTTTGTTGAGAATGAGTAGTGGAGTGTAGTGCACATGAAAGAGAAATTTCATGCAAGATTTGCAGCTATTCTGTAAATTTTATATCAGAGGGAGAAGTTGGTTTATTTTCGTAATTGGATTACCATTACTTTTGACCTAACCAACAGGGGGCAACCTGTTAACTAATGTTTTATAGTGTTAACATAGTTACTAGTTAAATTAACTTGCTAGACTAAATGTTAGAGAAAGATAGTAACTAATTCGATTTTTAGCAAGACCAGAATAGATCATTGTTACTCAAGGCCTATCTTAGACATTTTGTTTAGGGAGTGGTTCCATTTGTTCAAGGTGCCTTCATCAAGAATAACAACTCTAGAAGAACCTATATCACCAACTAACCAAAAGTGCCACGTTGCACAATAATGACAAGTTTCACCTAAACCTATTACCAAGGAACAATTCTTGAAAGAAAGAAGACTAGAATGTTTGACTACACCATCACCTTTACCCACATGTTAGTCCCGTCGACTAAAAACGCATACAGAACTGCTTACATTGAGGGACAAGTTAAGCCCTGAACCTATTACTTCACCACCAAGAAAGAAGTCCAAGATTATTTTTGGATCACTAGTTAACGATTTAAAAGAGGATGAAGAGCGATCTTGTTCAGATGATATTAGAGGTAAGGGAGGAGAAGAGCTTGAGGCAATAGCTACACAAAACAACATTGAGGAAGAACTTGAACCCAACCTAGATCAAGTAATTGACAACATTCAAGTTGAACCTATTGTGTCTATTGAACCTATAGGTACCATTACAGAATCTATAGTTATATCTATAGAATCATTCCAATCTATTCAACTTGAAATTGAACTTGTATAGATAGAAAACCCATAGTTTTAAAAATTCAACTTGTCCAAGTTTTTGGTCATTCCACACAAACTCTAAAACAAATTAACATGTTTTTAGAGCAAGTTGCTCAAAATGCTACAACCCAATTAGGAACATTGCAAGAATTGTCAAACCTTATAATTGAGTTTGAGAAATTTAAATAAATTCTATCTGAAACCCATAACCACTTGCAAACCTATAACCTAGAGTTAGAAACAGTGCAAAGAACTTTGAAGAACTGTGACAAAAAACTAATCACAGTTAAAGAATAATTGAATAAGGTCCAACATGAAAACCAATACATGTCCAATAAATTGAATGAAACAGAACAAGCTGCTAGGAAAACTGAGAACCTACAGCAAGAATATGCTGAATTCAACCAATTCAATTGGAAGACCCAAAATGATTCGATTCATCTCCAAGCTGATTTGGAGTGAATGATGTGAGATTATGCAAAAATGGAGTCAAGTTTGGAGAAACAACATATCATAATCAGTTTGGAACATACCTGTCAAGATTTCAAGGAGTAACATGTAGCTGGCCACATAAAATTTGACAAGCAAAAGCAAAGTCACCTTATTACCCACATCTAAAACTAGAAGGGTCAATATGATATAGTCAAGGTACAACTAAACAAACCTAGCCCCATTGTACCTATTAAAATGAATAACAAGTTGATGGAGCTTGAGGAGTTATTGTTAAACAATACCTTACTCAAGGTGCAAAACCAGACCTTGGGAGATAGAAACCCCAAGTGGAAAAAGTGGTGGCAAACTATTTAGGAGTTCATAGAAAAACATATTTAGGGTTGTATGGAGTTAGCTTGTTTTGATGAACAGAATTATCAACTCGAGTTACAAGCATACCAGATTGTTTTTCCTAATTTCAAATACAAACCACTGAATTTGGTGTTTGTGGAAATTGGAACCAATAGCAAAGTAACGCCATTTATGGTACAACTTGCTACTAAACCATTTAATCCACTAAGGGGTGGAACATGTTTAAAAATCATACCCTTACATGTTCAGATTTTTATTATATTTGTTCTAATCACCACTATTGTTAATCAACCTATGGAAGGTAGTGAAATATTTGACAAGAAACAAGATGAACATATTAATTTTGCATATATTGTGATGCACCGCCAAGCTCCTTAATGGACTCAAATGTGAGTCCAAATTGAAAACAACGAAAAAACAAGGAGTCGGGGCATGCTCCTTGGCTCGTAGCACTTTGAGGGGTAAAGGGGTGTGTTGTAGCTCCAAGATGGGACTAGGAAGAGTGACAAGCATCAACTACTCACACGGACTTGCACAAAACCAACACAAGGTGGTGAATGCATAGTTGGAGCACTTTTGGTGCTAGGACTCACCACGGGCAAACTCGAACTCACAAGACTCACCACGGCCCGAACTTGGGGGAAGCCACCACCTTCCCCCTTATAGTATACTCTGTGCTTTTCCACGAGGCCCACATCCAAATGGCTTTTTTTCTCGGGACTCCCAAGTGCTTGGGACAAGTGGGAGTCCCAAAATTGCCAAAGTTGGGATTCCCACGACTTTGGGGCCCCATAACTTTGTGTACAGACCTCCGATTGAGATGAGGTCTAAAACAAAGTTGTAGCCCTCATCAAGAGCTTTTCAATGGTATGTGGCAAATCACCTACACACAAGGAAATTGGGTCGATTCTTGACTTTTAGTGGTTGGGAGTCAAACTGCCAATTTGCAACCTTACAAGCCCTTGCCTTGGTCGCGAGCCCAAGGCTAGGGTTGCGACATATACCATACCAGATAGTAGATTAATTTTTTGGGAATTCCTATCTACTAGTGTACCTTTGACCCCACACCAAATAAATATAGGTCAAGAGGTTACTTTGATATCAAATATCCCACATGCTTCGAAGGTATTCACAACACCCATAGTGACCTTTGAAGACACACCTAATCAATAGAAGATTATAGCACCAATGGATTTTCAAATCTTAAGTCAAATTGAACTTATGGAGGCAACAAGTGTTGAACTTGTTGAAAAAATCATTAGTTAACTAATTATAGAAGGCTAAATTTAACTTGGAACTTTGAGCTAACATTTCTAGGATGAAATGTAGACTTCAAAGGGGATAATGTTACCCATATTTGGTAATAGGTTGATAATATAAGTAGGTTGTTAAACCTAACAGGTGTCATAACCTATTATTTAACCAAACGTATAGTATTAACCTAATTAGTTGACTAAACATGGTAGGTAATGACTAGGTTAAGAAGATAGGTTGACATGTTAATCAACATGTAATTAATAGAACATGTATTTGACATAACCAGTAGTTGGACAAGTAGTTAAGCAAGGTGTACTTTTTGAAAGTTTGGACTATTAATCTAGATACTAATTAATGATTGTTTATAATCGTTAGTTATGACTATTGTATTTTGAATTGGCTAGTATAAGACTAGGAGGATAATCCTGTTGAGGGACTTTTGGATTTCATTCATGATTATGCGTTTCACTCTTCAATTATGGAACATGGATCATTTTTCTTTCAACCTATTTCCTTCAAGTTTGAGCATTTTGTGTACATGTTAGTTTAGGATTTTTAATGGTTAAGTTTTAATTTGTGTGTTGCATGTTCTTATTGATGTTTTCGGAACCTGTTGCTGAAAAATCTAGAAGTGAATTGACCTTAGTGGAAATAGAAAAACCATGTTAATATTGGGGGTATTATGGTTTAAGGTCCTTTGCTTTTATTTAGTGAATATGTGCTGCCCTAAAACCCTTAATACCCCCCAATTTATTTTTAAAGTTGCAAAGCCATTGTTTATTGATACACCTTCTTAGTCCATAAACCTCACATTTGGATGAGGACTGTTCAATCTAACTCGCATTGATGATCATGTTGAATGTTGAAATGTTCAATTTGTTTTCACTAGTAAAAATTAGCCAAAATGTAACCACTCTCTTTGTGATTACATGCGACTATTAGTTATTTGCAATTACATTTGGACATTTTTACAACTATTTTTTGTGTTGGTCATATTTGCAATTACAGTGCAACTATTTGTAATTATTTTGGTGTTCATCCTTCCATGTGAACAACATTTAGTTTAGTTTTCATCCAAGAAGAATAATTTATGTCCCATTAATTACAACTATGACCAATTTAGTTGTAACCTATGAATATATAAAGGCGTATTTTGTGAATTCTAAATAATATAGTTGGGTGTATTAGGATTTATAAATGTATATTTTGAATGTATATGAACAACCATATTAAATGTGTATTCAAATATTATTATTAGCATAAATGGCCTTGATATTGTGGTTACATTAAATGGTATATATTTTGAATATATCAAAATTATATGTAAGATATTTGCTAAATATATTGTGCCCATGTTACAAGTTTATCCAAACCATTTTATTATATTTTTTAAAATTATTACAAATGACATTTATTATTATATTATATATTTATATTAATTACATGTAATGAAAAACTAAATTTCAATATTATCTTTAAGTAAAATTTAAAACAATAATATCTTATTAGATAATGATCATAATGATGCTGATGATATTAGAATGATAAGAAAAATAATTCTATAATTACTGAATTAATTATTAAAATTTTAAGATATTATTACATTATATTAAAAATAATTTAAATGATTAATGTACTTATTAAAAATTAACTTTTATTTATTAAAAAATGAAAAAAATAATTATAATAGATCATAATAGTTTTAACATATATATACACATAACAAATTGTACATGAGGATTTAATAGTTAGCCAAGAATATAGAAGGACATATAACAACAACAAAAATAATAATAAAAACAAAATAGCTAACCTAGGTTAACGACAAATTACATTATTGTTATTATTATTATAAGCAATCAATTATGAAATATTACTCTATTAATATAATAATTACTAGGAAATATTAATATATAGTTTTAAGTTTTTATATTTCAAATTTATATTTGATATTTATTAATTATTAATAAGTCAATGATTATTATCATTTACTGATATATAATTTTTATTTTCAGTTCTATTATTTAATTATTTTATAATAATTACTGTATTAGTTAGAATGGAAATCTAATAAATTATTATACAAATGCAGAAATTATTTTGGAAGGAAAAATATACTTACTGAAAGTATAAAATATTTACTATAATAGTTCATAAATAGATTTAATGAGTGAAGTAATAATATGAATAATAAAAATAAAATAGTTACCCTTGCATACCAACTAGCTACAATAATAATTGAATTAATGTTATTTTTATTACTAAATATTTACATTTATATTTATTATTAACTATATAAATGAAAATATTAATGGGAATAATTATAATAAAATAGTTAGCCTAGGCTAAGTTTTAATTATATTATTAGATATAAATAACCTAGTACTCAATATTTATAATCAATAGTTAATAATTATTAAATACTGAATATCTCAGTTATTATATTAATTTATTTGGTTACGAAATAATAATTTATTATTTATTAGTAATTAGCTAAATATTTCAATATTAGCCAATTATCGGTTAATTCAATTGCTTGATAGATTATTATAGTTAATATATCATTATAATTAGATAATATTATTGTTTATCTAACTAATAAATTAAGTAATATTTAATAATAAATAATAATATAATTAATTCAGTATTAAGAATATATTATTATTATTGCTATAAATAATTAGTTAGTTTCTAATTTAGTTGTTAATTAATTAATCAGCAAGTTTATTAGTTTATTTTTTATATTTTATTCAATAAATAATTAATAATTTTATTAATTAACTAGTTAGGTGTTACTTACTTACTTGATTATATACTTTTCAAGATGGGAATGAAAGCCAAAACATATGGGATAAACTTTTTAGTTACAAGTCATTTGTAACTAAAAAGTTTATCCCATATGTTTTGGCTTTCATTCCCATCTTGAAAAGTATATAAATAAGGTGTTTTGTCCTACATTTTCATATTAAAATAGATGGGCATATGGGATGAGTCATTAAATACAATTTGACCCAAAATAAAATAAAAATATTCATGTATTTACACCTAACTACTTATTTCCCTAACTTGCTTACGTATTTTTCTACCTACCTACCTACCTAAGTAAGTATTTGGCCTAGGTAGGTAAATAGGTCTTATTTAGATAGGTGTTTAGCCTAGATGGGTAGGTAGGTATATATGTAGGTAGGTACCTAGTGGAACCTATATACTTAAATATTGATTTAAATTTAATTTGGAAATTTTCAATTAATATGTCATGTGACAAATTTTTATTGCACCACATGTCATAATCTAAACCATCGAAACATAAAAATTAAACGTCTTAGATTATTTCAAAATAATAAAAAAAAAATTTAATTATTAAAAGTTGGGACACATGGCAACACATAATTTGTTCCCATTGTTCACAAAAAAAGTCACATCTTAGTTGCAAACGACAATATGTATATGATTAGTCAAAGGATGAAAACGTATTTTGTTGATTTTTTTTTCATCCAAAATTCATTGTTATTTGCGACTAGTGTTAATGCAACTTGTCCAACGCAACTATTAAAATTTTAGTTGCAAATGTCGCTTGCAACTAAAAATTAATCGCATGGATTAGTTGCAAAATGGCCATTTTCTACTAGTGTTTGACATTGAGTTTGGTAGACGTGGTAAATATTTACCTTGGTTAGATCTCCAAGATGGGTGGTTTGTCCAACCCTAAACTCATTGCTGTAATATGTAGGATAAATCTTTGTTGGGTATTTTAGTTGAAGGTCTTTTGTTTTTATTCAATGAATATTGGTTGCCCTAATGCCCTTAGTAATTAAAACAACTTCTTTTTGCAAGTTGCAAAACAACTGTTCCTTAATGTTCCCATTCAATCCTTTAACCTTGCATTTGAATTAAGATTGTTGAAATTGACCCACATTGATGATCAACTCCTTTGCATATTTGTTCATTCACTCAAAAGGGATGTTGAATGTTGAAAGGTTTAATTTTCTTTGACATTGGGAGTTTGGTAGATGTTGTAATTTACATCGATCAAACTTGGGTGAATCAAACTTGTCAAACCTTAACCCCTAAGTAATACCACATATTTTTCAGCTTATTGTAATATTGTGGTTCAAGTTCTTTGTTTTTATTGGATGAATATTTGTTGTTGAGTATTGGATGAGTACTAGTTAATCTAGGTGACTCTCCATGGACAAATTGGGGTTGAGATTATTTATAATAAACCTACATTGGTGCGGGCATGGTTTTCAAATGTAGCCACATGTTCCACAAGTTGTAAAAGGGCCTAGAACAAAACATGTTTTAGGTCCTAGTGCATTTGCAAGTAGTAACATATAGATTGGTGGCAATGGGAGCACCTCAAGTGGATAAGGGGGTATTATATTTATGCAAAACCAACCAAATGCAAGGAGTGCATTGTGTACATAATAGAAGAAACAAAGTTGACAGAAAGTGGCAGCTTATCACTAAGAGGTGAAAGATGTTATGGCGCATGGGCATGCTCCCAAAAAAACTCGAATTCCCACAAATGAAACAGGTGAGATCACTCACTTAAAAAAGGTATGGCAACACATAGTCAAGGATGCTACATATTGACATCTTGACCTAATTGTACTACATACGAAATACCACACAAAGAGGCAATGGGAGGTGATTTATGAAAAGCTTGAACAACAATTTTATTATGACCCACCTCTAAGGCCAAAGACTGTGGAGAGATACTTGACTGAACATTTTAAATCTATGAGGGCAACATGGAAATCCCAGTGGGTGGCAAAGGGGGAGAGTGCACGACTACTTAATTGTCCTAAGGAATGCTAGAAGGCATTGGTGACCTACTGGAAAACCCCAGCTGCTATTATGGAAAGTTCACATATGATTGAAGTGCAAGCAATGGTATGGAATCCCATCACACTTGGAAGGATGTCACTTGGATAGTCCATGGATTTGGAAATAGAACGTTAAATTTCCTAGCACAAGTTGGTTTCATGAATGAATGGGGCAACATGTGGGATCACATGTGGGTAGTTTGAAAATGCCTAAGTTGGAGATTACAACAATTCATTGTAAGTTGTTTTGTGGTTTACATGTAGGGATGTAACCAGTTTGATGATGATGATGATGAGGAAAGCATGAACATATCACCTGATGTGCCATTTGGGCACACAACACCCATAGTGAATTGATGTCAATTGGATCATTGGGTTGAAGATGTTACAGTGGTATGTTAATGGGTTGTTGGTGGGATATTCATGGCCAAACTACATGGTGGTGAAATCTTAATCAATTCTCTAACTTTCATGTGGTGGGTAAAGTTTGGTTCACAATTTTAGATGTTGTGAAATTATATTGATAAATCAACACCATTTTTGTGGCATGTAGGGTGTGGGTGTAGCTATCAATTTAGGTGATGAGGATGAGGTTGATAGGGAGATGAACATGAAAGATGGTCCACCATCTAATGACAAGAATGTCAAGGTGAATATTTGTCTTTTTGGTTCGTGGGTGGGATTGCAATGTGGTGATATATCAATTGTGCATGGGTAAGTTATGAACATAGTCATTGGTGGCATTTTGAGATGCAAACTTATTGTTGAATTATTGGTTACAACTAGTTCATAACAAGGGGCTTTTATTGGTATGTTATTAAGGCTAGTAGTTGTGCTAGAGAAAAAATGTTTAGCCATAGCTGACTTTGACATGGTAGTTCAAGTTTTTGTGTTTTCTTTTGGGTAGGCTAGTAAGGGCAACACAAGAGGTAAAAAGAAAAACAAGGCGGTGATTGCTACCACACACCATTTACTAGACAACAAGTGGAGTGCTTTGGAGACCAAGGTAAAGGCCATGGGAGCCAAAGTGGAGTCCATGGACTCAAAGTTGGAGTCCATGGACTCAAAGTTGGAGTCCATGTCAAACTCCTTACCGCACATCAAGGAGTTGTTACTAAAGAATGTTGACAATGGTACAAAAGACACCCCCTTGCCCATGCAAGATTTGCTAAACATTAGATTGAATGTAATTGAAGACTTAATGCATTCAAAAGGGGACTTGTAGGTCAACTTGAAGGACATGGCTTGCATTTTGGTTCCAAGACTTAGAACCCTTGAGTAGACCCCTTCGAGTTTGAAATTGGACATGGGATTAAAGGAATTTAAGGCGAAGGAAAATGGGGCATAATTAAGTGAGGGTCGAACTTGATATAGATGATCCAGATTGTGTTTTGGAGTGCAATAAGGTTGTGGACATCAAAGATGCAGAGGTGGTAACCTCCATGACTTTGCATGATGATGAAGGCCACAAGACCATAAATGAATTAAGGGGCAATGGTGTGCATGAAAGTGAGCAAGTGCTTGAGCAGGTGCTTGAACATGGGTTAGATGGTGTTGCATCAAATAACCTTGCCCACGAAGTTGGCAACCCTCTTGACACCCAAGAGGCCATTGTGGAAACTCCAACAAAGTTAGTTGTAGGTGATCAAACTATTCTTGACACATAAGAAATTAAGACAGGAAACTTAGAGCCTAATTTTATGAGTGACATGTTGGTTGTCATTGAGACACATGAAGCTAATATAGAAGACCATGAGCTAGATGTTATGAGTGACCAGGTTATCCTTGACTCACAAGAGGTGAAAACAACAAACCAAGAACCATATGTTGTTGGGGTCTTTGGCATGTCCAAGTTGGTTTACACTACATTAATTGTTGATAGCCAAAAGAATTAGGGGGGGGGGGGGACACAAGGGGAGGA
>Ga0116231_10000204_pt1 | contig 87595 bp, 56 predicted proteins | sample S1TSphgellanicum_2_FD_89695 | JGI IMG/M metagenome (GOLD analysis project Ga0116231, IMG submission 89695) | Host-associated microbial communities from peat moss isolated from Minnesota, USA - S1T2_Fd - Sphagnum magellanicum MG | ecosystem: Host-associated > Plants > Peat moss > Unclassified... | reverse complement strand
ATTGAAAACAACTTGCAAATCTCACAATATAAAGCAATTCTCTATTTGATAACTTGCAACGCTCACAACACCAACCAATTCTCCATTTGAAAAAAACCCACAAAGCTCACAACACCAAGCAGTCCTCCATTAAAAACAACATGCAAAGCTCATAACAAATGGGGTCAGAATTCAGAACCTTTTTTGGGGTCTCACAAAACAACTACACCTTACAACTGTCCTCACAAAGACAATGCCCCTTCTCAAAAATCCATCAAGCTTCTTCAGTAAGCAGACTTTCAAATTACCATCCAGTAAGATTCAGTCAACATCATGAAATCCATGTTCAATTTAAAACTGAATTCACATACCCTCCTCAATTGGAACAACCTGAAGACACAACTTTCCATTAGGAGAAAACCAAAAGAAACTCTCATGGGAACACACACATTGTGGGCTTCTTGCATGCAAATGTGATCAAAGAGCATCATGTACTATGAATCAAACACCACATCTGCTCTGTTATCTGTGGAAGTAAATTATGCTTGCTGAGGACAACAAGCTACATTACCATAAGCCACTGAAGATGGCCAAATCTGAGTGCCCTTCTGGTTACCAGATTCATTCTTGTATATCAGAGTTCATCAGCCCTCTGCATCTGGGAACCCTAGAGCTATTTATCATGCTTCCAATGACAAGTTGTCCATCTCACATGCATCTATGCATTGAAAACAAGAGCAGAGGAAAAGAAAACCCTGCTCCTTGATCTTGGTCAAAGAATATTAGTAAGTGAGCAGCTGGGGAAACTTGGGTTCCTTTGCTAATCACCCAGTTTTGTGCTACACATGCTATAAAACCTAGGTCAAATTAGGGTTTTCTCTTTGAACACAGCAAGCATGGAGGATCCAATTTGTGCAGGGGATTCTACTACAGTCACGCCTGCTGCTTTCAGTGCTGCAATCTTATCTTGAGCAGTTCCCTTCCCTCCAGAGATGATAGCTCCAGCATGTCCCATTCGACGACCTGGTGGTGCAGTCAAGCCTGCAATGAAAGAAACAATAGGCTTCTGTGTACCACTCTCTATGATAAACTCAGCTGCTTCTTCCTCGGCAGAGCCTCCGATCTCCCCAATCAGGATGATGCCCTCTGTTTGAGGATCAGCAACAAACTTCTGTAAACAATCCACAAAATTGGTTCCATTGAAGGGATCACCTCCAATCCCCACCACAGTCGATTGCCCTAATCCTGCAGCAGTCGTCTGGAAAACAGCTTCGTAAGTCAAGGTCCCCGACCTGGAAACGATTCCGATGCGACCTGGTTTGTGGATGTAGCCAGGCATGATGCCGATCTTGCACTCTCCAGGTTTGATGATACCCGGACAGTTAGGCCCGATCAGCCGTGATTTGCTCTGCGACAGCAACGCCGACTTCACCCTCACCATGTCATGCTGTGGGATACCTTCCGTGATGCACACGATGAGCTCCAACTCCGCATCCATAGCTTCCAGGATTGCGCTGGCAGCCATCTTGGGCGGCACGTAGATCACGGTTGCGTTGGCCTTGGTCTCCGCCTTAGCTTCCGCCACGGTATTGAACACCGGCAGCCCTAAGTGCTCCGTCCCGCCCTTCTTCGGCGTCACTCCCCCTACCATTTTGGTACCGTAATCGATAGCTTGCTCAGAGTGGAAGGTCCCATTCTTGCCAGTAATCCCCTGGCAGATCACCCTCGTGTTCTTGTCCACAAAGACCGCGGGTACTGTGCTCAAACGCCGCAAAAAAGCCGCAGCAGCAGCACCATCAACAACACCAGACTGCGGAGCAGCATCGAAGCTCCTCCACTGCTGTTGCCCCCTTTCTTCTCCACTTATCCATCTTCGGATTCCGCCTGCAATGCGTGCAAGCCCTCGCGTACCCCTCATGACTGACGCAGCCGAGCAGGAGACGAGAAGTGAGATGGAGTGTTGTGCGAGACAAGAGAAGAAGAGCGCAAGTCGCCAGTGCAGAACACGAAACCAGAGAAGCGCACGAGAACGGTCCTGGAAGGAATAGGAACGATCTTTTGTTTTAAGGATCATAATGTCTTTGTTTGAGACTTCAGGGCCCATTTAAGGGCCGCTTTATGGTCGAAGGCCTCAGGCTGAGAAATCTCCTGCGCAACTTAGAACCACTTTAGACGACGGTCCAGGGTCCAAAATCTCAGGGAAAAATTTGAGACAAATTCAAACAAATTGAATCCTTGAATTGTACCCTTCTTCACATTAAATAAATACTTAAAAAAAAATGGTGCAATGAGTGCGTCTGAACGCATTGGGGGGTCCAACTGCCAAAAATGTGAAATTCACATTGCAGAGAATTAGGTTGACATTTTATTTTTCTTTTCATTTTTTTCATGTTTTTAAAAAATTTGCTTCTTTCTTCTACGCACATAATGGATGAGCATAGGTATAAGATATTGGTGGTTCTAGTTTTTACCATGCCAATGTATGGAGTCATTATTGTTTTTATTTTTGAATTTAGTTTTCAAAAATTCTATCACTCCATTCAAGTTTTAGATCTCAATTTTTTAATAATCAAAACAAGCATAATTAAAGATTTCCAATAAATTGGAATTTGCCTTTTTTTCTGCATTTTTAGCAAATTCAAGTTTCAATTTGCCTTATAGTGCAATTAAATATAATATTTTATCATTCGTTCAAAATTTTCAGCCCTTTTCCCTTCCTCATCTTCTTCTTTCACTGTAATTTCAATCATCTTTTTCCTTGTTACTCTCTTTTTGGAAAGGGGAGTCAATTTAAGGATTTAGAAAAAATTTGAACCTCCTTCAACTTGTGAAAATGAACATTTCAACCTTGCATAATCAAAAAAAATTGTTTTCATTTTGGAAACACTTCCATTTTGTGCATTTACAAGGGCTTAAAATGCCCTCCTTTGAATAATAACCTTATGTGGATCTACAAATTCAGCCATAAGAACATTAGATGTGCTAAAAGTGAAACAGTGGATGTGCTTTCAAGAGTGTTCTCAATTCACAAAATGACTTCCATTCTTGGACAATTTCAACTTCACAGATAAATGAAAAATAAAAACAAAAAACAATAGAAAAACAAGTAAAACAACGCAACAGACAACTTTAGACCCCAGCTTACAATTTTCCAAACCATGAGCTTTCTTTTTAGTTTCATTTTTTGATCCAGACCAATTGAATTACCCTCGAAATGATTTCGTGTAAATGTCACTTCAAAGTGGCTGTGGCTTGAATTGGATTTGAATCCTCATCTAAAAGCCTTTATGACTCTCAACCAATGCGATCCATTTTGTTGGACCTTTCTCCTTGGAGCCTCATCTAAAGTGCCCCTTAACCCCTCTCTCTGACTACATTTTCGCTTGGGTTAATTTTAGCTCAAGTTTAAAATGTTTTATTTTTTTGGTGGCCCAATGCTAAGTAGTATACGACACAAACCCAATGGACCTTTTAAGCCCCATGCTTCCTTAAGTACTAGGTCCTTTTTTCATTATCTTTCTACTTCCTTTTTTCCTTCTCTGTTAAGCAAATCCTACTTCAACCTTTAAACTATTTAAATTGTGTAAGATGAGACGATGTATGATTTTTTTGTTTTGTAAATAATCACTTGATTTTTTCAGTGTTTTCTTGGGATGCTCACTTGGTTGAAGATGTCATGGGAAGAGGCCCATTCTAGGTTGTCAACTGGGCATTCTGGAAATTCGTTTTTTAAAAAGATGAAAAAACAATTAGGTGTTTCATTAACCATGTGAAGGGTCGAGTTTAGACCCTTTTTGATTTTTTGCCCTTTCACTTAAGTTTAATGGTATGGTGATGCAAGCCTCAAATTTGGAAAGGTTTAAAACAAGACCTTTTTCCTAAACTTCCATTTTCTTTCATGGCAAATTCATCTTCTTTATTATTTCATTTCAAAGATATGAATAAAAGGAAACCTTGAAAGCCTCAAAATCAACTTGCTCATCATTTTACATGGCATATGTTTATTATACCCTAAGAACCTTGCATGGTGATGGAAGTTGGGTGATGTTATGTATGCATAGATGCACTTGATTGGTAAAGCCAAATCAGCAAAGCCTCAAACACAAAATCAATAGCACTAAATCAATACTTATGATTTAAACATACTAAGTTATAACATGTAATGCATTTTAGTAATAAACATAGCTAGCATTATGCTTGGGGAGATTTGATTGTTTTTCATTGATAACATTTGAATCATTGGACCCTTGTTGTAGTAGTTCAAACTTGTGAAGCCCTTTTGACGAATCTCTTATAATTTACACAAGATTTAAAATGTTGTAACCCTAGCTTTGGGTTCGCGACCAAGGCAAAGGGGTTACAAGGTTGTGAGCCAAGTGGGAGCCCAGAAGTAAAGGCAAAGAAGCCGCAAGGGTGCGGGCCAAGAAGAAGCTCGGGAGTCACATCCCACACTCCCGGGAGTGTAAGAAAGTGTGAGGGAGTGAGTGAACCTTCACACTCCCAAGGCAACTCCCATTTTGGGAAATGGAGTCTCCGTGGATTCCCAAAATTTTAAAGAGCAATTTTGGGGGTCAAATTCAATGGCTTGTGACGTTTTTTATATAATTGAAAAGATCTTAGAACGTAGATGTCTATAATGGGCTCACATTGCTCATTTGGACATCTGAAACATAAGTTATGGCCAAAAGAAGGGCCGAAAATCAAATTGCTAATTTGACTCCTAACCAAAAAAAGTTGGGAATTGACTCGATTTACTTGGTAGGGGGCGTGCGACATACAGTTGGAAAGCTCTTGATGAAAGTTAAAACTTTTCTTCAGACCACATCTCGATCTGAGGTCTATCTGTAAAGTTATGGGGCTCCAAAGTCCTGGAAGACTCAACTAACGCGATTTCAAGACTCCCATTCGGGAGTCCTGGGAGAGAAAAACCGTTTGGATGTAGGCTCTGTGGCTAACCATAGAGTATACTATAAGGGGGAAGGTGGTGCCTTCCCTCAAGTTCAGGCCGTGGTGAGTCTAATGTGTTCGTGTTGCCCGTGGCTCGTCCTAGCATCAAAGGTGCTCCAATTATGCACTAACCACTTTGTGTGGGTTGTGTGTAGGCTCGTGTGAGTGAGTGAAGCTTGTCAATTCTTCCTAGTCTCATTCCAGAGTTCCAACACGCCCCTCTACCCTTCCAAGTGTTGTGAATTAGGGAGTGTGTCCCGACTCTTCTTCTTCTGCTGTCTTCTAGTTGGATTCACATTTGAGTCCTTCAAGGAGTTAAGAGTGCGTCATAAAAAGAGAGGATTTGTGAGTTTTTTCATCATTTTTCACATGGAGGATATGAAAAATCTAGATTTTGGTAGCCATTCATCTAGGGATTATATTATTTAGGACAAGGAGGTTAGTGAGGTGTAAGGTTTCAAGTTTCGACTTGTTTTGAATTATTACAATAAAAGGGATATAGGTTCCAATCTTTTAAAGTTTTGATTTAGTTGATAGTCTGGCCAGTTTTGATCCCATGTCTTAAGATGAGAATCTAATATAATGTGCATGCACAAGATGTGGTAGCATAATCCTTTAATGAAATTGTTCAAATGATTGGTGAATTACAAATTTGTAAATCCTTTTGCTGGAAAGGAACCTATTTAATCCAAGCACAAATTTGGTGATAATGAGTTGTTTAGCATAATTCAATTATTAAAAAAAAAATCCACTAAATAAATTGTACATACTATATTACATAAACCTTGAAAAGGATTGAAAATTTGTTAGAAAATTTAAAATAAAAAAATCACAATCATGAATCACATTTAAAGTTCTCATCATGTAAATGTAGGGTTCACAAAAGTTGATACATATTAATGACCCATTCTTTATCTCTTTTCTTAATCTTACATGGGGTGCCAATTTTTCATAAGTTTATGCTGTTCATAATCTAGCTTTAAACAATAAGGTAGTGTGTATATGCCATGTACGTTTAGAAAAGTTTAGGAAGCACATCAAATTATCACAATTTGCATGCAAATATTGTAGATAATTTGTGACTAAAACAAGAAGCATGTTACTTAATAATAACTTGGCAAAAGAGCTAACTGCACCCCTTCCATTCAACAAGTTATCAAATTACTCACACGCTAGCTACTCCTATCAAATCATACTTGTTAGTAGGGATCCCTTTTGTCACATAACTTCATACACCCTCTTAAGGTGATTTCAGATTTAGTGTTACAACCTCTAGTGATAGAAGTCTTAGCACCTAACTAGATATTAACAAAATAGTACCATGTGATATGTATATAGTTATTGCCCAAAACTAGTGTTAGCTAGCACGGAAAGTGCATTCACATAGTAATGTAGTGGCATGCTTTCCTACCCAAAAAGTTTAAAATTATTTGCCTGTAGCAATTGTGATTCACACATGGAATCATGTGTTAATAAAAAAAAATTCATATTAGGTTCAATCACGTTAAGAAGATTTTACCCAATCCAACTTAGGTTAGAAAGAGGGAATGCTTACTTAAGATCCTTATACTTCATTGAATGGAAGAATTGATGATTCCTACCAATTCTACTTCTTGACCCTTACTTTTTAGGGCATGCCATTCAAACCCTAGATTTTGAAATAATCTAGGATTCTTGAAGATTTGGTGATAGCTTACCATTGATTTACTACTATCTTAATACCAAGATAACACTTAATGTCACATCATATCGCACCTAGCTTTTGGTGTTATGTAGCATTGTTGGTGTGAATTGGTGACCAACCTTGTATTTTTTAATGTACACTTAACTTGCATTTAACACAAGTTTGATTGGTGCTTTAATTGGACTAGGGAAAAGGATGAGGCATTGCTCTTTGTATTTTCTTGGTAAATGTTGTGTTTAGAGGCCATTATTATATTCTACCTTATTATAAATGAGATGAATGTTAAAAATATGCCTTCCTTTAATTGTAAAGGTGGTAATTTAACAATTTAAAAAGCATTTATTATAAATTATGAAATAAATTGTATTTTCAAATACCTTGCTTATTTTATAGGTATTTTCAAGGTTTCTTTGGGGGCCTAATTAGTTTTGTAAATTCTTATAAAACTTACCTCCAAAATAAAAAAGAAATAACTTATTTTGAAATGAGGTCATCAAAATTAAAAATGTAAGCAAAAACCCTATGCCCATCAAATCTGTATGGTATTGTGAAGCACTTTAGTATTGTTAGTAGAAAGCCCTTTTGACAAAAAATATCAACTCATGTTATTTGTACCATACTTTACCACATTTGACACCTCAAGTTTCATTTCTCTTTTGCACCAAATTATGACAAATTTTACTATGCTTTGTGTGAACAAAAAATACAAACTTTTGGAACATATCTCTAAGTAAAGAGGTTGCAACTAAAAAGTTGGGACACATTGTCAACCATATGAAAATGCTTCACAATACAATACACATTTTTGCACTAGTTTAATCAAAATTCTCATAGTTCTGATAGACAACCTTAATTTGTCTTGTAAGTTTGCCAGTTCAAACTTTGTTCAGATCATATTGCTTTTAGTTTCTTTTGGCAGGACTAGGTGGTGAGGGGGCTGGACTAGGTGGTGAGGGGGCTGCTACCCTTTGTATATTTTATGAAACACTTGAGATAAAGGGGTATGCTATATGAAATATTAGAATAATATTGAAAGAACATTTTAACAAATTTTAAAATATTAAAAAATATTCTAGATATTATATTCTAATAATCAATTCTGAACACCTTACTTATATTTAAATAAATTGTAAAATTTATTTCTTAATGAATTAGTTACACTTTTTTTTTTTTTTCATAACATTTGGAAAAGAATGGAAGTTAACCCCCAAGGTTTGTTTAAAGGGAAATAAGCAATTGGAAACCTTGCGAACATCAACATAGAGTGCCATAATTCCTTTGAAATATATCTAGATGGTGATCGACAAGACTCCTTTTATAGATTTGGAGTGAGGAATAAGACACCAACCTTATGGTTCCACATGAAGAACTCTACTGAACAAGTTATCTATGAATTTGTAAAGCCTAGATTTGAGTGGAGGAAAAATTCCCACACAAGAATTTCATACACACAAGGACATAAAATGTGCAAATTTTTATCTTGATACATTTTCATTGAAGCACATGGTGAAACTGGGATTGCAAAAGAGATGGAGCTAAAGCTTGATGTGCACCTTAAAAAAGTATTGTAAAAAAAGTGCTTGTTGGAGATGACATTGGAAGTAATTGATGGACCAAGCAGACTTATTAGTAATCTTGCCAGGTTGAAATTTTGAGTCTTGGGTGCACAAATTTCAGCCAAAATCAGGTTGAACTCTTAAGGTTCTTGGATTGTCTAGACTGATTGGAGAAGATAAAATGTTTGGAGTTGACACTTGGAAGTGAAGCCATAATCAGAAAGAAATTACAACTTCCATGTTGGTTGGTTCTGTAAAAGCAGGAGCAATTTATGAAGAGCATAACATGCCATAGTGAATTCAGTGTATGAGTTTTCATTGCTTGATGAATCACCCTGCAGGTAAATTCAGGAAGAAAGACAAACCACATGTGTGTAGTACTGTGAATATGTCCAATGCACATTGAGTTCTTTTGCTGAGCAAAGATCTCTTTGCAACAATATGTATGTGTGTCAATTATTTGCTTGGTAAACAGCCAAAATTCAAATGTCATTTGGATTTTCTTGCTTGTCCGCCCACTTCTGGGAGCTCATGAAGTCTCCTGTGGAAAGGTTTTGGTAGCTGGTCAATTACCACACATCATACATGTTGCTGTTGTTAAACAAAGTGTGTAACAAAAAAGAAGGGTAACACAACTAATACACATGCAACTCTATTGCATACAATCATCAAATACAGCAACTTTATTTTTAGGGTATCCATGCAAAAACAGATCTCTACAATGCACACATGAACACATGAACTCAGCTCCCTTAACACACTCCAACACATGACTGCCTTCAAGCCTTTTTACAGAAATTTCTTTGACTTCCCTTGAATCTTGGACTTGATGGCAAAATAACAGTAATGAAATCACGTCTTCAGGCAATCCAGCAGCTTCACAAACAGACATTTCAACTCAACTTCCCATGAAAATAATCCAGCGTGACATCTTTCTTCCCAAGAATCCTAAAGGTCCTTTATGGGTTACAGTATACCATCAGATTCAAACAAAACATAACTCTCGTTCTGTTTCATTCCAAAGCTTCAGTCGATCAGAAACCCTACAGATAAATCACCACAGGAAGCTGATAGATCACACACATAAAGCATCCGAAGTCCAAGTATGCCTCTCTCCCTCTGAGCAATCCCTTTTCCCATTTTCTCACAAAATCCAAACCTTACTGGCACTGTGACATTTCCTAGAGTTTGTCATCCTCTTCCTCACTAACTGCCTTTTTATTGCTAGTTACGTTGCAGGTCATCTGCAGACTTGCGTAGTAGAAAACAAAAGCTCAACAACAACCTAGACAATGTTACTACATACACATTCTATCTAAAAGAACTTAAAACCAAAAGCTAGAATGGTTCCCTTCTATTGAAGATGCCCTTGCTAGAAGTTCCACTTCTAGCATTTAGTCTTCACTGCAGCACACCAACGCCACACAAAGCTCATGCACAGCACCAAGATCAGCATTAACTTCATCGCCATCTCCCACACTCAGCAGCCCCAAAAACAGCAAGCATATCACAATACTTGACAAAATGACAAAACATCAACTGCCAAAGCTTTCCACTTCACTAGAACCAAAAATTTCTAGAACCTTCCAGAAAGTTTGATGTCACCACTTACAGCTTTGCCCAAACGTTGGTGTGACACTCAAAACTCTAATCTCCATTTGCCAAACAGTAACCAAGTTTCACCAAATTTCACTAAATTTCAGTCCCCTCATTTCTGGTCACACATGCTTTTGATGCCAGTGTTGTTCCATGGGCCATAACTAATGAGCAACAATCTGCCTCCTGGAGGCCAAATAGACCAGAGGAAGAACAGAGGAATGATAAGCAGTTCATTTGTGCTTGAAAATCGTTCATTCCAAGCTCATAGATCATTTTGCAGATATTGAATGTGGTTTGGCAAGTTAGGTTGGACACATAGGGTTTTCATGAACTAGCGGTTCGAGGATTCAAGGGTTTTCCAGACATGAAGGGGATGTAATTATGCGCTAAGTCTTCCCCAGCTACTCTTTTGATTATCGATTTTGGAATATCATGCTAGATATTGATGAAAGGAAGAAGTCCTTGTAAAACCGAATCTTAACCTGGGTTCATGCATCTTGTGGGCGTCTTTGGAAACTGCTTCTCATTAACAAACTTTGAAATTGTTCAAATCTTTAGCATGTGTGATAGTTAGCATGGGTGGAAATATTGTGCAGAATGAAACAGGTTTCTGGTTGATAGTTGTGCTAGAATTAGTTTTAGCAATGCATCCTCAAATTACAGATGATGGGTGAATTTGAAAGATTGCAAGATGCTACATGGATTACCAAAGACAAAGTTCTTCCTGAGTATTTTGACACAGCAGAGATTAGATAGATCTGAAGAGTCTTTTTGCTTCTAGACACTGGTGCATGTATAGTCTTAGATCCTCACAGTCTCTAGAGCCAAAAGGATCTCTCTAGAGTCTCAAATTATGAGCAACATTTGCAACCCACAATATTGGTAGACTGTTCATATCTCATCTCTAATACAATAAATCACACCTGCAGATACCATGGGGTACATGCATCGATCATGCATCCTACACAAGCATGGATAAAACATATATATATATATATATAGAGAGAGAGAGAGAGAGAGAGTTGAATGCCTCTTAACCCAAGTTACCAACCATCACTACTACATCCCCCTGATGAGACTCTGTCTCATGAGGCAGCTGCATGTTGCCTCCTGTGTATCATCCAGCATTCTGGTGTGGTCAACATTATCAAGTCTTCAACAACAACAACAACACTAGCAGAAAATATCACTGACAAGCAAATTAGCAGTTTGAACACAGGTCTGTCAAGACAATATCAAAAGTAGTTTAGCAGAAAAACGTCAGACAAGCAATTACTAGCAGTTTGATCAAGTCTTCAACATCAAACACCAGCAAAAAAAAATACTAACTGACAAGCAATTAGCAATTCAAGAACAAGTCTTCTTGATGTCCATAAAGTTTGCAGAAATTAACTGACTCGCAAATTTTGCAATTGGATCAAGTGTGTCACTCTACATCTGAAGCTCCTATCATAGTGATATCTTGTTCATATGCCTGCAATTCTTGTTCAGTGAAGACACTCCGTGTTTGGTTTGGCGCGACTCCAACTTTGTTGGCAAAGCTGGCGTAGAAAGGGAAGCCTCGCACTTCAACTTGGCGCTGTCCAGGCACTCGAGCGACAGGGAAGGGCGGGAGCCAATCCCAAGTCTTGTTCAAGAAGTGGTACTGACATATGTGCCTCCCGTATTTGCCAACGATAAAGAGAATATCCTCGTGCACGAAGCAGCTGAACCTCGCGGGAGGGTCCCAGTCATTATTGAGGTTGGGGCCGTTGGAGGAACTTGCTCCATCCATGTCTATCAGGAAATCCTCAAAGCGTGGATCTGTGTGAACATCCGATTCCATCCAAATGAGACGAACACCATGCTGAAAGAAACGATCGAGCCTCAGCTGAAAAATCGTCATGGTGTCCGGTGTTAAGCATGATATCCTGAAGACTCGTCTACGGTAACTGACAAGCTGTGGGGCACAAAGATCACATGAAACATCGACCTTGAACGTCATGTACCAGGTACAAGTGGTATAGTCAAAGGCATGGACGAACTTATCGCCCATGGCTACAATGTACCAGAACTTGCCACACACTGTAGTGTCCAGTGAAGGTCCATACTCTTTGAAGTTTGCGGGTGACTCGCCCTCGGGACGTCGCCAGAAGCAGTGTTTGAGGTGCGGGCCTCTGTAGGATTCCCATATCCCCGTTGCAGATCGGTAAACCACTGTGCCGTAACCGTCCATCTGCACCCCATCGTCAAGGGTGCCGTACTTGAAGATACCCACAACTACCAGCATGTAAGTCTCTGGTGAATCCTGGTCGATCAGCAGTGCGTGCAGCCGACCCATTTCCATGAAGCATTGGACGGTGTAATCCAACATCAGTTCCTCACTGGAACCTGTCATAGGGTTCACAATCCAGTAACGCCCAGGGTGATGCCATGACGCGTAGCAGATCAGACCTCCAGCCGAGGCTACAGGGATACTGGCGTATGGAGGGAGCGCATGCGGGTTTGGTGTGATCCAGAACTCATCCCATCTGCCATTATACATGTGCAACGAACGTTTTAGAACTATTGCAATTGCAGAGATATGTAAACTATCGACTCGGCCACGAGTTCAGGTGATTGTAGAATACTACATACATGTGCAACTGGAACTGGAAGAAAAAAAATGGGGTCGAGCAGCTGGTATTACCAACCTCTTGAGGACTAGGTCGAAGGTAAAATTCATTCGCGTGCGCGCATCAACAGAGAGGAAGATCGGGAATCTGTTCACTAGAGGAAGCAGCGGCATAGGTAGAGGAGAATCCAGGCGATACGTGTAGAAGAGCCTCATGATCCTAAACATCCAATCTTTGCTAAGGAATAGGAATCGGTAGAGACTCATCATGGGGAGGAACCCCATGATCTTGAAGACGATCTCATTTGGTAAGGCTCTTCCCCCAAGACAAAAGCTGCCGGTCTCTTGCATGAGATGACTCTGGGAGCCTTCGCGCACTACAAGACGACGTTTCCCTCTGGCCACCGACTCCTTCCAACTGCTGGGTCTTGCGTTCTTGAAAACAACCATGGAGGAGGAGGAAGATCTGTGGACATTGTGCTGATCATCATCAGGCATGACGTCCTTCTCCGTCTTCTCAAGAACCTCGTCGTCAGTTACCCCTTCTAGCTGTGGGGGAGTACTAGACATGATCCTGGTGCACGACGCCAAGGGCATGGAAGTGTTGGGCAAATCGTCCATTAACCCTTCCAGTGCAGCCTGAGACATTATGCCTGTGGACGGTGCCAACGGCATGGTAGTGTTGGGCAATTCGTCCATTACCCCTTCCAGTGCAGTCTGAGACATGATTCCAGTGGAAGGGATGGGAGTGTCGGGCAATTCTTCCGTTATAATTCCCATGAAAGTGTATCTAGAATTACCCACAACGATTCCAATCCCAATTATGCAGACCGGATCCATGAGTTTACAAACCTAGGTAAACAACATATGATTTAAAACTCAGAAACTTTTCTCTTGGAAATTCACCGGTCTATTGCAGAAAGCAAGGCGAAGACCAGAACTGGCTTAGTCACGGAGAAAATCCAAAAGAGCTTACGAGAAGTCCGCGCTTATTTCTGAGGAAGTGCAGCCAGAAGATGGGGGATAATGAGCTGCTTCATGTCGAATATCCAAAATATCAGCAGCTGGCCAGCTTATAAAATAAGGAGTTCTTTGCGTAAGATCGTCTATGATGTCTGGTGAATCCATATTGGAGATCTGACGATGAGATGAGATGGGAATGGGGGTATGGTTAACGGATAAACTATAAAGCTCTCCGGCAATGCAATAGGTCAGAAATAGAAAGCAATTGCAAACAAAACCTTAAACTACGATCTCGGTTGATATAATCCTAATCCTAATCTCGGGCTGAGCAAATCATAAACAAAACTAGCAAAGAAAACCCACAACTTAATCAACAACTAGGCGAGCAGGTGCAGCAGTATATGTGCGAGCGCGTCTTTGCACGGTTAGATAGGAGCAGTATGCGCGCGTTCTCCTTCGATGATTTCCACAAGATCTCTAACAGAGAGCAAAGAACAAGAGGAAAGCAAGCACAAGTTTGCACGGAAGCAAAGCAAGAAGACTACGTTCGTACACAGCTTGCAACGACGAAAGAATACAAAGCTCACGAGAGATGGGAGTGACACACAAGAGATTGGTGTCAAGCTTTCTTTCTTTATAGTAGCTGAGGCAGATCTAATCGCTAAGGCAGAGAGCTTATCGCTGTCTCGACATCACAGAAGAAGCCCCCGCCTAGTGCGAGGCAGTACCCAGACTCGAGGAGAACGAACAACCGGAGGGAGAGCTTCACACCTCCGCGACTAAAGCTTCAACTACCTTCCGCCACAGCCATGAGACTTCCAACCTTCAACCCGTGGTAATGAGAAATAATCACCAAAAGACCAAAGCTAAACCCTGTTTAAACCTGGCCTTAACCTAGAGTTAATTACTGCCGTGCAGGATTCCAAAGGAATATCCTTTTCATGATTCCTTGTGAGACGTTGGATACCCAGAAACTACTCTTAAGTTTTCCACCCTCCCAACCAGTGATTTTTTCCAACAATTTTTGTCACTTTTTTTAAAAACAAATTGGGAATCTTTTGGGGAAAACTGTTTTTTCCTAGGGTAAATCCAACTAATTTTGCTTATTTTTTGGAAAAAATTGCCAAAGTTACTATATAGAAAAATTGAAAAAAAAGCCTTACTCCCAATGGTTTTTCTTCTGTATTTCAAAATGGGAAAAATAAAAATAACATTGAGATCTAGACTGGGGATTGTGTAAAAAGTACATTTAATTAACTTAATTAGTAACTTCTCTCCAGCAAAATAATTACACCCATAAGCTTTACCTCTCATAAGAGCCCCCAACCTTCCACAGGTAGAGATTAATTAATCTTCCAATGGACTCCAAGGTTTTTTTTTTCTTTGTATTTGATAGCACTTCCTCTCGCAGACAATGTAGCTTCAGTCAATTGAAATTTACTTTAACATTTCACATACAAAACGTTCTGCAATTCAAATAAAAAACCTTTTGCACTTTATGTTGGGAACAATGGTTTTTTTTTGGGCGAATTTTCGCAACCTGACCACAAATAAAAAGCTGGAGAATACAACAAAGGGATTTTGAGATTTTTTAAAAACAATTCAGCATATCTTGACCAAAAAAACTTAGAAGTCACCAGATTTAGACAGTGTGTTCCTGTAGGTTGCCAGAACTAGGGGATTCCAAAAACAATCTACTAGTTCACCAAGACAGTCACCATTTACTACTAATTAATTAATGCTCCTAGCCAGTGCACCTACTTGATGAATTTGAAAAAAAAAACACTGGTTGAGAAGGCTTGCTGTAGCGGACCTCCCTCAAATTTCAGGCCTATTACTCTCTTGGGAAGGCCTTCTCCAACAAGCCTTCCTTTAATTTTTGGACTTATTCCCTTGGGCTAACCCCTCCAGGCAGGGCCCCAAGCTTAGTTGGGGGTGGCCTCACATTCTATTTGCCCATGGTTGTTAGTGCAACCAGTACAAGAATACTGCTACAATGTTCTTCCCTTGCCTGGCATTTGACTCATTGTTTTTCACCTTGGTGTTTTCAAACACATTTTGGGTCCATGTTATACATGTTTTGGGCATGTTAGGGGTGCTAGGGGGTTTGTAACATGTTATCTCGCATGTTACCTTCCCCTTGGTACTCCTAAAATGAGAGGTTATATGTGTGCAAACTATGACAAGGAGAAAAAATGAGGCTAATTCCAGACTGGGCAAATTTTTTGTAGCAGTACTCTTGTACTGGCTGCATTAACAACTATGAGCAAATATATTACTACGGCCTTTGGGAGCAGGTCTTGCCTTAAAACATATTAAGTGGAATCATTTTATTTTTATCTGATTATATATAGTTAAAATGTTATATCAAAAATTTAAAATGTTAAAATGAAATGTTTAAAAAAAATTTCAATAGATAAAATTCGACCAAGATTTAAGAAAAATCACCATATTTTTATACATATAATCCTAGTATGTATCCAAAAATAAATATAAGGAACTTGTTTTGAAAATTCTACTTTCATACTTAGCTTGTAGACAAATTTGGTTTTCAGATGAATCATTGCCACTTTGGCTACATCACAACTTATTGAAAAAGAAACATTGAATAGAGATCTTTTGATTTATATTTGTGGAATTATCAAATCATATGAACCTACCATTTATCAAATCCTCTAGCCTACTTCTAAAACTTTAAGTCCAAATTATTTAAGCAAGTTATAACATATGGAATTGGATTTTATATATATACATGTTTAATATTGCATGTTTCATTTGAGATCTTTATCTATAGGGTGCAAGCTACTTCTGGCACTAATATGTTATATAGACCCAATTGAATGTGCAGCCCAAAGGCATGTGGCCCAAGTTTATGGGTTGTCCATGTACAGGAGAGCCTACAAAACTATGCAGTTTTCATTTGGTCCCACATTTTGAGGAATGTTCATCTGGTGTTAATGTGAACTTTGAGTTCATTCGTTTGCAACTGCATTAATAAGTATATTTTAATTGAACTGCTGGTTTAAACTTGCCATAAGAGCATAAGAGGCAGAGCCATTAAGCCATGAGCCTATTGTTGTGCATTTTTTGTGTTCTCATTTTGATGTATAGCGTAATTAGCCGGTGTCCACTCTACCGTATACCAATGTATAATATCGAATGGTTGCAGAAGTTGCTGATATTCTCTAGTAAATCGTGGAGAGGAAATTAGAACGAAGACTGCCAGGAGTCCTCGACGATCAGGGTAGACTACAATTGGACTTTGGAAAGTTGACATGGTGATCGACTAGCTGGAGCAGCTGTGCAAGTGCTCGTAGTACTGAAGCTGATCATGAAGCTGTGAATGCAGTACTCTCCAACAGCTTCTTCAGAACTCTGGCATTTTGCATCTTGTCGCATGTGAGCTGGGTACGTACGTATTCCTCTGCCGCCTAGAAATTAAGCCGCCCAGAGTACGTACGGTATCTCTATTAGATGGAAACTTTCTGTAACATATCTCTACACCCAGTTCGTAAATCTGTAGAACTTAAGAGCTTCATATAATGTCTAGCCAGAGGAAAAAATGGGACACCAATAAAATTGGAGATAGGTATAGGCTTGTAGCAGATGAACTCACCAAGTTGCTGAAAAATATAGAAGGCATAATAGAAAGCAGCAGGTAATTCTGATGCTATCTACCCACCATTATTTGAAGAGGAATTTGGAAGAGCTTTCTGGAGCATGTTTGGAGAAAATTGGAAAAATGGTCTTGTTTAACTTTTGAAGTTAGCTAGGTGGATTAATTTGATGCCTGGATGTGCAATCAACTTTCAAGTTCAATTGGTTTTGAGTTTTGACCTTGATAAGCTAATTACAGTATATTGGAAATGTATTTGTGTATGGTATCTTTTTATCCCTAGTCTGAAAGGGAGTTCATATGTTTATTTGAGTTTCAACCTATCAGATATTAATGTAAATAACTCTTGTGGATTTTTTAGCATGTGCCAAAGTTCGGGAAGTTTGGAACACCTGGGTGCACATCCTTGAAAGAATTACTTCAGGAATGTAGTTGTTGCAGGTTGGTGGGCTGCCTGATAGTTTTGCTAACCCATGAAAAACTCAGATGCTTAAAGAGAATAAAACCTTTCAGAGATTGTATTTCTCAAGTTTGGATTAACATGCAATTTCAAGAACAAGAATAGAAAACCCCAAAACCTAGTTTCAGGGCTGCCTTCCTAATGACCAACTCAAGACCCCATCAATGCAAATGATTACAAATTAATTACATGAAACTACTCTTTATTTTTGAAAAGGGCACGTTATTGGTGGGTGGAAAATTGAGAGTTGATTTTATATTTTTCTTTAACAAGTTTTTAAAGTTTGAAATGTTCATTTAATTATAGATATACCTTGTCTAGTGAAGGGAACAATGGAAGTTGTGGCGGTAGACAGATGCATGGATACTTCATGTGAGCATGTATAGAACTTTCAATTTACCTTTACAAATTTGGTATAGTTTTGCAAATTTTTTTGAGATGTCAACTCAATTTCTATTTTCATCCAAGACTAGTTACCATTTAATTTTATTTACATGGCTTGCTTCGTAAGGCATACATGATGGCCCACTGAAATATTTTAAATTCCATTTCAATTTATTTGTGAAATTGTCCTTTTTTCTTTGGCTTCTAGGTTTCTATATTTCAAATTTTTTGTTACCTATTCAGATTGGTGAATGTGGGTCAGTCACTCTTCTCTCTTGTAACTTGCCTTCTACAAAATAAAGATTCTGGTCATAACCAGCTATACGTTAGGCATAAGTTTCCAAGTCCCCCGACTAATTATCTCCCCTCAATTATTCTTGCTTTCTAGTTAGAAGCGTCACATGTATAACTCCACAAGATCAATATATGATGGTTCCTGCCATTAGCTGTTTACTACCTCCAACTAGCTAATGCTGCTGAGAATGAACATGCTTTAATCACAACCTATACGGTGGATATACTTTGGAAGGGTCCCACGTATGTATTCAAGTTGTAGTATGGACACACTTTAATGAACAAGATTATTGGAGTCGTCCTGATGAGAATGTACCTATTTCTTTTAGAGCTGTTATGGGAAGCCCCTGGAATTACTCCCCTAATATCATTTTTTGGAGATGGACAACTCATTATAACATAGATTAAATTTGGTTAATAAGTTTAGCCAATAATTATGTATTTAGAGCATCTGCTGCGTGTTGAATAAATATTGAAGAGAAATCGACTTTAAGTCTCAGTCAGAAAATTATTTGGAGCAGAAGTAAAGTGGCTGAGAAATTCTTAAGATTCCAAAGGGTGTGGGCATGGTGTACAGAGGGCCATGAGTATAAACCACCTTCTGATCCCAAAGGGTAGCCGCATGGTGTAGGGAGGTTATGAGCCACCTTCCGCCGCCTTGGGTGGCCTATAATACACATTTTGCAACCAACAATAGGAAATTAATCATGAGGAGGGTTTATAGTGAGACACTTGAAAAGACACTAGTAGCTGTAGTTCAAAGTTTGCCACTGTAAATGTATAGTGTAACTTTCCACTCTTCATGAGTACCAAGTTAATGCCTCCCTTGAAGACCCTAATTGCACTTCTGCAGTCCCTTGTATAAACTTCGAACTTGATGAACCGGTTGCAGATGACTTGTGTAGTCCCTGTTTCCTGAACTAATTCTAACTAGTAATAACCAGAAGAATGTTTTTCATTGTACCGGGTTCAAGCACCTGCGCTGGCCGGTAGCAAGTCTCTTGGTATCTCCTTTTCATATACAATTTTTTCTCTTCCAAACATGCCTAGCGTATGCAAGCAAAAAGAAATTTTTGAGGAACTTGAAAGAGAAGTTGGAGAAATACACAGCTCATGGGTCCCACAGGGTCATTAATACGTGTACTTGGATAATTAATGTTGATGAGTCCTGATCGAATGTGTGCAATCATACATACAACTTGATTAGTACTAACTATATACATACGTTAGGTTACAATTAAATAATACGCTTAGAGTTAATTTATACGCTTCAATGGTACAAGGTCTCATAATCGAGCTCTCATGTGAAAGTGTTAATCGTATGATAATTCTGAAGTTGCAATAACCTTTGGGTAAGTACTCGATGGTTTTTCACGTGATTAACTCGTGTTAATCTCATGATTTGAAGCTGGTTTGGAGTATGCGTTAACTCCATCGACGTCCTGTCCTTCAATTTCGAACTACTACGCATTGACAGCAGGCAATGGAAAGCCGTTTTTTGCTACGGTAATAAGAGGACAAGTTACCTCCGAATTTCTACGGTGACCTAATAAGAAGCTGTTTTTACTATTACCATAACAGGACAAGTTACATGCTAATTAGTGTGGTAATGAAACGCCGTTTTGAAAACGCTAATAAGAGGACAAGTTACATCCTGATAAGTGTACCCATTGACAGCAGTAAACGACAAGACTATTTCTTAAAACGGCTGTAATATTAAGACATTTATGGGTTGATGTCTACCTGGTGGAGCAGCAGCTTGACGTCTTAATAATGCTATTGCTCACTACTCCTTGGTGATCTGGAGATATAGTTGTTGACATCCAAAATGTTGCTTACCATTAACTCGGTACAAAGGAGGCTAAATGACCTGCAATGGGCCCAAATAATATGCCCTAATTTTCACATGCTTAATTTACATTCTCCACTCAGACTTTGCAATTATTGAAATATGTTCACAAATATATTCGTCTTATTGAGAACTCTCGCTGGGTCACATGTGACAAAACAGAATTCACACCCCCATAATATTCAGGTACAATAAAAATTAGAACGTTCACACCCCCCATAATATTCAGGTACAAAAAAATTAGAGTATTGGCACCAGGGACATTTTGGGTATATATGGAGGAACTTCTTTTTGTTTTGTAGTTAAAGGGGAAGCCTAGAAGCTTCCAGGAGTTCATCCTTTTGTTTTAATATTAAGTGTGAAGTCTAGAGGTTTTTACAGTAGAAAAAGAGAGTTTTACATATCAGGATTCGTTAGGGTTCATGATGAGTAATATATCTGTTTTATCTAGAGATATTAATGAATTATGAATGGTCCATGAATGTAACCACCTACCAAAGTTTGCACATCCTGTTCAATGATAAGAATTGGGACACAGCTAATTTCCAGCGATACGTTAGATGAATGCAATTAGCTGGGTATTTGCATTCACGCTGTTTCAAGTTTTGGTAAGAGTAAGGTCTTAGCTACTGTAGTGGCTAATTCATTCCCTTGATGGAGGTAATTGCCAAAGCAGGGGAAGCAAGCCCCAGCCAATGTAAGATTTTAACATTAGTTATATATGGCTTAAAGAATTTTGAACTGCCATCAGGGATCTGGGATGGCTAGTTGGAATACGTGTATTCCTTATGAAGTTGGGGGCCCAGGGCACCACTAATCTTAGTAGCAAATACAGGATTATAACCAACTACAGTTTAAGATATTATTTTAACTTCACAAGTTTGTACATGTACATCGTCAGTCTAAAGAGACAACACATATTTCCGGTATGGCATTTACTTCTCTTTTGCTTTACATCTATTAAAATTGAACTTGTGGTGTGCAACATCATGGAGCTATCTGAACAATGATTCACTGATCCAAGATATTCCCCCTTACACAGATAGCTAAAGCCTAACCCAAACATTTTGCCACAACACGATGTAAAATATCGAACAATTGCACCACAATATTGTTCCTAATGTGATTTATCAACTTTGGAGGGCTTAATGGAGTAATTTCTCCCAATTTATACTGGGGTCCACAGATTGAGCCAGAAGATTAAAAAAACATGTATTAGAATAAGGAACTTGGAGAATGTGATCCAGTGGCTAATATTTATTAAGGTGACTTCATATCTATGAGTGTAAAATGGACCACCTATTCAGTGCAGATTTCATACTTGAACCTATTTACTGGATGAGTCCATAATTTGATAAGCAGTAATTAGAGATGTCCTCTTAGGTGGTATACTAACTAATGGATGGACCTCTGGAAAAAATGTGCCCATCGTTGCCATTGAGGATTTTGCCTCCTGTAAAGGTCAGTTTTCCCAGCTGTAAGAAAAGGTTTAATTATTCATCTGATAACTTTGGGTTATTTATTTAATCAAGTTCATGCATGCTAATTTTAATCTCTCCTCAGATGAGATGACCCTAACTATATCTCTTAACTAGTGTAGGTGAAGTGTAGTTCAAAGAAAGAGCGGGCCCCAGGCTCCAGCCTCCAACATCAAGTTAGTAACCGGGCAAGGTCATACATATGACTGTACAACTTGAGTACGTAGATTCATTCAAGATTGACACATAGCTTGTGTCTCAAAAAATACATTGAAATGTAGTGTACATTTACTGATTTTAAGCAAGTAGAATTTAATTAAATGTAAAGTTGGGGCTGTGGGATTTAAGCATCAAGATTTGGCGAGACTTAGTGCCAAATGGTCGATGGCCAAGTTATTTCATGGACCACTTATATACTTCTCTTGGCCTCCTTAATTAGATGCGAGTCTGAGTTGTCAGGTAAAAAATAAATTGGTTGGATATTTGGGCTTCAAACTCCCATCCTATGCTTTTCTAATTGCCAGCTGCACGGTGCCTAACTGTGTGAAAGATAAACTCTAGCTTACAGATAATTCACTGACACTAAATTTATTTATTTTTATTGATTATTTTTCTATTTCAATTTTGCAACAGCTTCGTAGGTGGTCGCCATTGTCCATGTGAACACTTGAATCCATGTTCAGATATCTACTCATTCTAAGCACTTAAGGCTGAAGAAATGTAGATCTGTATTATACTGAATATTTGCAGGGATGAACATTGACATTTGGCCACTCAGCCAGCCGTTAATTCATACTGGATAAGTAATTTGGTTTATTATTTTTCTCGAACATTTATGCTAAATTTAGGAATTTTTGGCCATAGGCACCTCCGCATTCGCTGGACCCTCAATACATAATTGTCATAGATCTTCTAATCGACTGTTGAAAATTAATTTTTAATTTAAGATTTCTTTTAAATTGTTGTAAACAGGTAATTATTGAATTAAGTTGATAAAAGGAAATTAACTCTATCGATGCATGTAACAGAAAAATCATTAAAAAATAACCCTAACATGGTTGAAAAGCAGCTGAAAAATACTTATGTCATATATATGTTCTTAAGACATATATTGAATGACCTAAATTTTATATCAAAGTTGGAAGCAAATGAAAAACCTTCATGGGTTTATTCAGGCTCTGGAAGTTAGCCTGTCCATAGACAGCAATATAGGGTGCAAGCCAGCAATTCCACAGTTTGTCCCCAAAAACGGTACTTACAATTGTGCTAGCTTCAAGGACTAAATCCTTCAACAAAAAATAGGTCAAACTGCTGGACCCTTGTGCAGCTAAACAGTATTGAGGATGTGGCTCGGCATATTGCAGTGAGTGCTAGAAGTGAGCTGGGATCAAGAACTCGCATCATGAGAGTATTGAGCTGAGAGATATGGAAACCAATTATCCATGATTTCTTCTAACTTTGGATATTGCAACTGTTCCTAGCATTATATCCAGAGGTCCCTCAGCAACACCCAGCTGCTAGATCTATTCACATAAAGAACACCCTCAACTAAGCCATTGTTTTACGCTGGATGTTGACACTGTTCTTAGAATTACCTAACGGTTCCAGCATATTCTACTCCGCCACTGAGAAAACTACATCACGGAAAGATTAATATAGTACGTACAAGAGGTCGCTAAACTAGTGATGATCTGCAGCTTCTAGAAGCTCAAGACTTGTGTACATGAACATATGAACTGGTCAATACAGTATGGAACATGGAAACGGGCAAGTTCAAACGACTACTACAACGTCGTTGAATCAGTCCTTATCTGCAACTCTCTAGTGCAGCTCGTACTCTGAAACTGGAACAACTGTGTTTTCTTTGGATGACTTAGACTCTTGAGACCTGCATTGGCCTTAAGAATACTACCGTTCTCTCAAAAGCGCAATACAAATCATACTGCATTATTTCGTGGTTTTCATGTGGATTTGCAGAGTAGTCATGTGGTTCTGCATAATGGTCATGTAGAGATCTATTGTAGGCGTCAGTTTGTTTTGGAGCGAATTTTGGCCACCTGGCAATAAGTTTTTTGGGAATTTTCTTTTTTAGTGTAAAATAAATTCAACTGTTGTCAAAGCTGAAAGTTTTGGGAAATTTTCGATTTCAAAATATCTAATTATTATTTAAATTTATTTAAATAAAAATTTACTTTCGAAATAATGATTATAATGTTTTTATTAGAAAAACAATGAAATTTGTACATCTCTGCATCTGGCCAAGTTAGGTCTGGTGCACTCCACAGGACTCCTCCATCTGCCTTATAATGGGACTGAAAAGACGCCCAAAAGGCCACATGTGAAAACCATTACATTCCCTGAAAGTGCACTTCCCACTGCCCAGCACTCTCATCATAAGTAACGGTTTTTTTGTGGATTTGCATAATGGTCATTTAGTGTTCATGTGGACTGGCAGAGCGGTCATATGGATTTGCATAATGGTGGTCTAGATTCTGCAGAATGTCTTGGGCCTCGGCACCTGCCTAAGTTAAGTTCTGTTAGACCCATAGGACCCCTCCATTCTGTCTTGTAAGGGTACTAAAAGGAGATAGAAAAGGCCACATGAAAACCATTATGTTCTCTGAATGCACACTACCCAACACGCTCCATTTTAAGTTATGGGTTTCGCATGTGAATCTGCATAATGTTCATGTGTGGATTTGCAGAGTAGTCATGTGGACATGCATACTGGTTGTAGATTTTGCACAATGGTCTTGTAGATAATAGGTCTTGGCACCTGCCCAATGTAGGTCTGGTAGGCTCCATAGTCCTGACCTGTCCATTCTGCCCTGTAATAGGGGACTTCAAAGAGGCATAAATGGCCACAAGATTTATCATTATATTCTCTGAACGTAGAGGACAAAGTGCTGTAGTGCTACAAACATAAAATCAACCATCTTAGTATGGCCTGTGCCTGTGCCTGTGGCCCAAGTGTGAACAGGACATTGACAATAGAGCTCAACGTTGAAAAAGTTATTTTAAATTTTAAATTAATTTCCAGTGACAAAAATTACTTGGAATTCAATATCTCCCTCACCTTATGCCTAAAAATTAGGAAATCGCCTCCAAGAAATTCCACTCATCAAAGGCTTTTCAGCAGTACCAAGAGCTCGCCCGAGTTTCACTAAAATATTTAGTTTTGATTTAGTTGAATTATCTTTGCCAAAATTGTTCAGTAATATTCTGTAATTCTTGCACCGGATGTCTAAACACTACCAAACCACCTTGGTGAACCCCTACTCATCAAGGGCAATTCATGGGTAAGAAGAGCACAACAGAAAGCATCATGGTTGGGGAGATCTCAACTCAATGATAAACAAAACAAAATAAACAAAGTTCTACCTTCCAAGTAATAGACCTAGATGGAAGCACATATATGTGTAAAATGGTATTTTCTTGAAGTTGGTATTTCCATATCTTCAAATCTCAAGTTGTGCACTGTGGACAATAGATGACATATTTGAAAGATATTTTTCATTTTTTGACGCATTTATTCAACATATCAATGGAGTCTAGATACTTCAAAGGCCGATTGATTTTTAGGCTGGAAAATGAATTATTCAAATCATATGTGGGGTTGATAGAACTGTTTAAAGCATGTGCAGATTATGGCCGAAATTAACTGTTTGGTGTCTCTCCTAATCATGAAGGTTGTTACATTGCGTTTAAAGCTTTAAATGGAACTCGAACTCAGCAGCATCATTTCAACATTAATGCTCAAAGAAGGCCTGGATGAGTAGAAGTAGTATCTGCCTCCTTGTGAACTAAGAGGTGGTAGTTTGTGTTCAATCAATGGGGCTTTATATGGAAATAAGCCCAACAAATAGCTCAATGCATACGGGCTCTGGGAAGCCAATGTCATGTCAGGTTCAAACAAAAAGAAAACCCTAATAGATAATGGAAAAGTGGCATGGTTAAGGAATCCTTGAGGCACAATGAGTTTGTTTATAATTCTATCTAGACTTTGATGAAATTCAACTTTCATGTCTTATTGATGTCTGGAGTCAGAAAATTACGTGCCTTCATAGCATGCTATTTCACGATATCTATATTAAAGTCACCTAATATATCACTACATGGAATCTGAAGAATTTGATATTTCAAAACTATAAATTGTATCAAAAATAAAAATAAAGATAGGGCATGTAAATTGTAATGATGTAAATTGTGGGACTCACAAAATTTAGGATTTCAATTTTCAATGGACATGTCAGCAAAAGTAATGATGACCAAATAATTGATGCTACCTTTTTTTCAAGGATTATTTATTAGTTTATTTTCATTGAAATTTACTTTGTTTTATTTGGATTTGATAATGTTAATTTCAATTGTTGACCACTACACCAATATGTAAGCTTCGCTTGTGTCACATTCCAAGAGTGTAATTAGCTTTCTCGTTGTGGCTCAAGTGCAAATTGTCTCCCTAGATTGGAACCTAATTTTATCCCAATTCCTATACATGCTTGTGAAAGTCTCTTGGACCTCTACATAGAGGCACTAAACATGAAAAAAATCAATGTGCCTACATTTGTCATATGTTGAAGACTGTGTATAGGTGCATTTGGGAGTTGTATACATGTCCTGGTTCAAGAGGATATACAACATGTGAAATTGGACCTTGAGGATTAGATCCAGAAAAAGTATTGTACTCTTAGCACTAACACAATATTGTGCTTTTGCTTGATAGGTTTGCATAATGTTTTTGACTCAATCCAACCTGTTCCACATTGATGTTCAAGACATTATAAAAACATGTTAATAGTGTTTTACATTGTGAACCATTGTTGAAGATATTGCCAATAAACATACATAAAATAACAATTTCTTGAAATGAACATGTTGAAGTGATAATATATATTTTCAAATTGGCAATTGCATCATATCAACAAGATGGGATGTATCTTACATCAAATTCGGAGGTGAGATACAGTCATTATCTCCATATATTTTTAACTTACATTGTGTAAAACAACCTTGTAATGTGATAGGAACCCATCATGATTGAATGAAATGTGAGAAACTTACAAACTGTTTTTGCAAGGAAAATCCAAAAATTATATGGTAAAATTACTTCTGACGTCGCAACCAACAATACATGTAATGTTAAAGAGAGTGTCACATGACTTTGTTGCAAAATCATGGGAAAAAAAGGGATTTTGTGACTATTTTCTCAGAAAATTATGTCAACAATGGAAATCTTAAGGACAAAAGAAGTGGAATGTCAGATGGGATATTGCATTGTTACATGCGTTTTTCACATCCCTCAAAATTGTTGAAAAAACAGCGTGTACAGCTTCTTTGGAAATTTTACAGATAATGCAGTTTCAGAATCCTTCACTTGGTGATTTGGATGATTTCACATCCATCTGAAATCAATGCCAACTTTATTTGCATTGAAGGTATTATCTGATAATTTATATTTTAATTTAGAAGGACTAGGATGATTACATTATGGGTTGCATTTGGCTGTTGGTCTTTTAACTTTTGATTTGAAGGATTTTATTTTTTAAATTTAGAAATGGGCAACTAGTTTTAACAACTTTAATAACAACTAGTGTTGCTTGTGCCATTGGCCCAAGTGTGAACACATTCTTTATTTTTTCCACATTTTCAAAATTGAAAATTTCTAAAATTGGCAATGTGAACACATTGAGGGCTCAACTGATTTTCTCCCAAACCCAATTTTTGCAATTTATTTGAATTTTTAGCAACAAATTTCACTCAAAAATCAATATCTTCCACAATTTAGCTCTGAAAATTGTGAAATAGATTATATTAAATCTGACTTGCTGAGGGCTTTCCAAAGACACCAAGAATGCCCCCAAACTCCAATACAGTTTTCAGTTTCAATTTTTCATTGAGAAATTGGTTCAATAATCCCACATCAAGTCAGTGCACCCCTGGTCATTGATGTTGAAAGGAAAAATTAAACATGTCTTAAGATACTTGAAACATCATGAAGATGAACAAGATACTTTTGCAATCTTCATGTAGAACATGATGGATATTCTTGAAAATGAAATGGTGATACAAGCACTATGTTAGATGCACACAAAATAGAAGAACAAAAAGTAGAAAAAAGACTCAAAACAAAAGAAAAAGAAAATGATCCTAACTAGAGGTGTACAAGGTAAGAATATGCATGCAATTCAAAAATCTTTTTTGAAATCTACTATGTGATTTGTATCCATTGTATATAGGGTGTTCAGTAACTATCAACACTCCCCCTCCCTATGTGAATGATAAAACAATGAAGCTAAAACTTAATGACATTCAAATTGCTTATCATGTTTTTCTACTCTTATGATTACTTAACAAGACCCAACATGCTCCAAAATTGATTGAACTTCTCTTGTCCTACCAATGACTTTGTGAATATGTTGTAATCTATGCATTAGTGTTCAAATAGGTCATTAGCATATCTCCTTGTGCTTGAAAATCTTGAAACGTATGATATGCCATGGTTCAAGAGCTTTACTTTTTAATACATTTGATATTTTTACTCCTTGCATTTTTGGAGTTTAAATTGTAATTTGTTACATGTGTCAATTGTTACAATAATTTACAAATCATTAAAAAATCAATTCTTCATTATGTTTTTAAGCCATGTGCCCATAGGGGATAAGGATTCTTGCATCAGTTTGCTTAACTTGGTGCTTGGTTTAAATTAGTCAGTTTTGGTTTTCTTTTTAATACAAAATTGACATAGGTTGGATTGTTAGAGGTGGTGACCGTTAGTCAAAAGTCTATTTTGTTACAATGGTGTTGTGTCGGAGGTTAATGATGAAGGTTTGTTTGTGTATCTAATATATGAAGTGTTTGTAGGTGATGAAGGGGTGAAAGGGTGGAAATGCAACCCCCAACCATTACCATCCCCAAGGCAATGATGTCAAGGGAACAAAATCCACTTTTTTTTTTTCTTTTGAAAAGAGTTACCTTCATTTGCTAACTATACTACAACTACTCAAGTAACCGTAAAATGTTCATGCAAAGAGAAAAAAAAAATGGTAGGATACCTTCTCGCCTACAAACTACTATAATGGTAAAAAAAGATGGAACTCAACAGTAAATAAATAAAATACTAGAAAATTAAAAGGTAGGTACCCTCCATAAGTCTATAATACTTGCAACACACAAAATCGAATGGGATTTGCAAGCCTTCCATAGTTATTGTCATTCCTTCATTTTGCTTGAAGACACCTATTAACTTTCTCAACTGTTACTTACCATTTACAACAATTCCATATGATTTATGACTTCCATTTTAATAAAATGAAAACAAATTGCATAAACATGTACCTCATCAAATATATGTCATCCATTTATATGTGAAATAAGAAAATTTTCACAAAAATATTAGATGTAAAATTATCCACCAAAAATATATAAATCTTGCAATCTCAAAATATCAATATTTATTTCAATTTTCAATAAGAATACAATAAAAAATAAAAATGTATAAGCACATTATACCCTCCAAAGGTTTATCAATACTTGCAACACCTTATAACAAAGTCAAGATGGGTCTACAAGCCTTCCACAACTATTGTCTTTCCTTCATTTCACTTGCAAACCCTTTGGAGATGCTGCCTACTACTTGGAGTTTCAAAATATATGTAACATGAAAGAAGTTTCTACCTAATGACCACGAGGTGTAACATAATATAAGCAACATAATATGTTATTGAATAAGAATGTCACAAGTCAACCTTCCCATTAATGATTGGGTAGATTACACTCAACCATTCATTAACATGAACTACTTAATCCCACTAGCCTTAGTTGCATAAGTGAAATCACATCCAACATTTAATTGCAAATCAAAATTTAGCATGACATCACCAAATGGACTATGGATGATGTATGTGGTCAATGTATACATGTTCATCCTTTGATCATTTGTATAACATTTGTAATTAAGTCTTGTTTTTGCAACTATTTGTATGACTATCAAATATCCACACATTATTTGTCACATGTTTTTAATTATAATAATTTTAAAACAATGACTTTAAATGTTGGAAAATCTCGTGCTATCAAATTTTAATGACTTATGATGACACTACCACTTGGCAATACCAAAATCCACCATGTGGCATTATGAAAAAATTTGGGTGAATTTTTTATTATTATTTAAACATTGATCTTGGCCATCCATTATGAGCATTCATTTTAGATGGTTTAAAATTGTGACATGTGGTGCAATCAAAATCTACCATGCAACATATTAATTATATTTTGGAAAAAAATCAAATGAATATTTATTTGAATAAATAGGTAGGTACATAGGCCTATGTAGGTAGGTAGGTAGGTAGGTAGGACATACCTACTTACCTATTTACATAAATAATTAAAACTTATATAAATAGGTCGGCTAAAAAATAAGCAAGTAAATATTGTTATTTCATTTTATGTTTTATTTTTGGTTTAAACTTTTTTGAGCTCATCCCCAATGGCACATGTTTTCTAATGTGTAAACATAAGAGAATGCACCTTTCTTATATAGTTTCCAAGATGGGATTAGAGGACAAAACATATGGGTTATATTTGAACATATTTTCTAAAGTGATTAACAAATATAAATTATTAATTCTGAATTTATAACACATATTTAATTAATTTAGGACTTTACAAAAGTTTGAAAATCCAAACAATAATTTTACAATGTTAAAGTTTTTCAAACTTTCAATTATAAATGACCTTGTGATCACCAAGACCATAAGGAAAAGCTCTAAAAAAATACAATTTACATGTAATTTTTACAAATTAAACTTTAGAGACACCATGGCAAACTTTTTAAGAGAAAATTTACATAGATCACACAAAAAATTTAGTAGGTAAAACAAACTTTAGTAAGAAAATTTATAAATACGAATTAAATTTGGTAGCCAATAGGTTGAAAAAATAAATAATATTGATTTTTTTGAAGATTTTTTATTATCTTCAAATCCCTAAAAAGCTTAAACATTCTATATTTGAAGGATAAATTGAAAGATAATGTCAAATCCTTGTAATTTTAGAAAACTTCTTGTCCATGGTCAAATATGTAACAATATCGATGCCATTTCGAAATAAAAAACTAAATGGCCAACGTGGTTTTCTCCCTTTCAGAGTTGCAAACAATGTTGCAAAGTTTGTGAATAATGGTTCAAACCAATTATTAACAAAAGTCAATACGATAAAACAAAGGAAATAAAAATAAACACCAATGTAAAAAAGTTACAACAAAAATATGACTTGCAAAAGGAAATGATTTAGACTACATACCTAAAGGGGGCTAGTTATTGTGAGCATCGTCATTATCATTATCCATATACTAAACAAACCAATAATAATTTTTTGAAAAGGAACTCAAGCAAGGCTTAGAATATTTGACCATAAAGTCATAATGAATTCAATCCATCTTAGCCAATGGCAATTCAAGCAAGGGCGGCCACAAACATGATGTGAGGTCCAACCATTGCACCTTGTTCTTTGACAACATCTATCCCTTGAATGATTTTGAAGAGAAAGACCATTCCATTTCGGATTCTAATGTGCCTTATTGGGTTCATTGTCAATCAGTAATGTTTGATCTTCTTTCCTATAAGGTAGTCCATGGCAAGCATAATACACTTGTTTCAAATAATAATAGGACCTAGATGAAATTTCAACAAACATCTTGGAGCATTGTTTATGTCCCCAAATGAAAACAAATTGCTCCAAGAAATTTTGAAGAATGAGCATGGAAAGATTTCTAGCACATCCTCAAGCTTCATATAAGACCAAATTACAATGTAAAAGTAGTTAAAAACCTTAGAGAGAAAATGTTCCACTCTAGCTCCCACTTCCATTTTGCTCTTGTCAATATTTCTTTCAAAGACTAATAAACTACTTGTTTAGTAATAACCTAGTTAATAGCTTAACTAAGTAGCCTAACCTAAGCCTATCTAATAGGTTACCTAAGATGTAACCTAGGATTACTAAATAGCTTATAACTAGGTAGTGTAAGCCTTTTAGGTATGTATCCTAAGTGACCTAGGTTTACTAGGTAGCCTACTATAAGTATGTAGCCTAGGCCTACTACGTAAATAACATATGCCACCTAGGTTTAGTAGGTAGGTAGTTTATCCTACTAGCTAGGTAAGTAGCCTAAGCCACCTAGGCCTACTAGGTAAGTAGCTTAACCTAGGTTATCAAAGTTTACTTGGTAGCTATGTACATAGCATAGGCCACCTAGGCTTATAAAGTAGGTAACTTAACCTAGGCCACTTAAGCCTTCTAGGTATGTAGCTTACCTTAGGCCACCTAGGCTTACAAAGTAGGTACATAATTTAATTTAGGCTACCTAGGCTTATTAGCTAAGTACATAACCTAATTTAGACTATTTAGGTAGGTACGTAACCTAACTTAGGTTACCTAAATAGGTACATAATTTAATTTAGGCATAGGTTAAATTAACCTAAGCCTACTAGGTAGGTACATAGCTTAACTTAGGCCACTTAGGCCTTCTAGGTATGTAGCTTACCTTAGGCCACCTAGGTTTACAAAGTAGGTACATAATTTAACTTAGGCTACCTAGGCTTATTAAGTAAGTACATAACTTAATTTAGATTATTTAAGTAGGTACGTAACCTAATTTAGATTACCTGAGTAGGTACATAATTTAATTTAGGCTTAGGTTAAGCTTAGTGTAAGCCTAGGTACATAGCTTAACCTAGGCCACCTAGGCTTATTAAGTAGGTATGTAGCTAACCTAGGCTACCTAGGCCACTTAAGCCTACTAAGTAGGTATGTAGCTAACTTAGTCTACACCACCTAGGCTACTAAGTAGGTACATAACCTAACCTAGGTTACCTAGGTAGCCTAACTTAGCCTAACTTAAGCCAACTAAGTAGGTATGTAACTTAAACCTAGGCTATCTAGGCCTATTAGGTAGGTATGTAGTTAACTGAAATTAGGCCACCTAGGCTATTAGGTAGGTAGCTTAACCTAGTATGAGGTAGGTAGCTTAAGCCTAAACCTACTTAATAAACTAGGCTATCTACCTAATATGCCTAAGGGTGCAAATTGCATTCAAGGAGCACTAGAAGAAAAACATGTATTTTTAACTAGTTTCTATGACTAAAATTTAGTCGCAAACGACATTTGCAACTAAAATTTCATTAGTTGCCTTGGATAAGTTGCATCGAATATTAGTTGCAAATGACCAGGGATATTGGATGAAAAAAAAAATCAACAAATACAAGTCCATCCTTTGATTTCATTATATACGTATTACCACATGCGACTACAATGCAACTATTTTGGTCACAATTGAAGCAAATGATGTGTTGTCATGTGTTTTAAAATATTTGAATATTTAAAATATAATTATTATTATTATTTTGAAATAATCTAAGACATTCAATTCCAATGCTTGGATGATCCTATATTATGGACACGTGGCCTAATGTAAATATGCCACATGGCACCTTAAGATTAATATTAGGTTGGTAGGTGCCTAAGTAGGTACATAAATAAGTGCTTACAAACCCAGGGTACGTACCTACCTACTTACCTAATTAAGTAAAAAGGTAGGTAGGTAGGTTTACCTTCCTAGGTTAAATACCTATTCGTATAAATAGGTATTTAAGTAGGTAGGTACATAGGTTGACCTAGGTGGGTAGGTCATATTATGTACCTACCTAGATAAGTAGATAAGTAGGTTGGAGAGGTTGATAGTTTAAAATTGCGCATAATAATTTTTTTGGTTTTGGGTTAAGCTTTTTGATTAGTTCATCCCATGTGCACAACTTTCTTAATGTGAAATTTGATGACCACACCCCTTGTTTATATAATGCTCAAAATAGAAATGGAGAATAAACAATATGGGATAAGTTTTGAAGTTATAACTTCTTCACAAATTAAATTGCAACTCCAAAATTTTCTTTATGCCTTTTGTTCTTAATTTTTAAATTTATAAACAATTCAAGTACATGGTTCACTAGATAATTAGATAACCATTTAATTAATAATGATTAAATTTAACATATATTTAAAATATAAACTATACACTACAAATATTAAGTATTCATTATTAATTACTTAAATAAATAATAACTTTTTAATATTTAACTAACTAGCTATCTAGTTTCCCACAAGTTGTTAATACATAACTCAAAAATAAATAAATGACTAAAATATTTATTTATTTTTTATATCTAATCAAATTGTAGATAATATAATTAATGTAAAAATATTTAATTAATTAAATTATTTTCAAATTATTTTATATATTTTTCTCAAATTATAAATAATGAACAAACAATTGTTATTAAAAAAAATTCCTACACGGTTTTTAAAAAAAATTAATATTAAGTTACATTAATAACTATATAATTACATTTATTATTGTTAAAAATTTCATCATAGATAAGTAATTACATAATTTTTTTAAATAAAAACTCAAATTACTTTATAATAATTTTTGAAATTACAATCATTACAATAATTATTTTAACTACATTATAATCTTTCCAAAATTTTAATTTGGATTTAAATTTATAAAATAAAAATTGTGAATAATTATGTTCAATTAAAAAATAATTATGCATATATTATAATTAATTTTTATTTGAAATAATTACAACGATTTTAAAGTAGTGTAACATTAATTATAGTAACTAATTTCTTTAACTATAAGAATATGATATATAATGTGAAAATTTATGTTTTAAAAAGAATTATTTAGTTTAACTTATAAGTAATAAATAAAATTATTTATAAAAGTGATTCATTATGGTTAACACTAGTAGAAAAAAACTTTAAAACTCAATCAATATTTTTTGGAACTAAAATATTAATTTTAGATTCCAAAAAAAAAATTGAAATCCAAATATCATTTTCTAGATGAAATAAGTCTTTGAATTTAAATAAAAAAATTTAGAATTGAAATATCAATTTTCAAATTCAAAATTGAAATGTCCATTTTTAGACTCAATTTTTAGAATTAAATCGCGATTAATGGGACATATCAATATATTCATGGATGAAAATAAACCTAAAAGCCATCCACTTGATAGGATGAAGTTTCTAATAGTTACATCATAGTTGTAAGAGTGACCAAAATAGCTAAAATTTGATCTTATAGTTATCAATATTCCCAAACTTAGTCGCAAACAACCACAAGTCGCATGTAATTACAAACAAAATGGTTACATTTTGGTTGATTTCTATTAATGTAGCCACTTGCAATTGTCACCACTGTTTAGAAAAATCTGGGTACGTCTAATTTTATTTTTTCAAAATATGAAATAAAAAATGAAATAGATAATATCATGCACATGGTAATAAATATAACACATATTATAATTTTAGATCATTTGAATGAAAGTTGATTAGTTGTAAGTACTTATTTGTTAATGTAACCACTACTTATGTCCTTTTTATAATCCTTAATATTGCAAATTCGTTGAAAAACATTGGATTGTTTTGTCATTTCAACTTTACATAGATTATATTCACACTTTAAATATATTAAGCAAACTTAAAGTAAAATGCATTTGGTTTCAATATATGAGTCCATAATACTATGCAAATTGATCCATTTTAACCATGTATTTTAATGTTCATGAATGTTGTCCCTATATATGTTTGTGATTTTTAATAATATACACACACATGGGTACATTCACAGTAAAAGGAGCCAAGAAGGTTATTGACAATGTTTAAAATTGCACATACATTACTTTGGAAAATCACCATTAATTATATTTAATGAATTATTTATCCATAATTTGTACTTGTGTTTTGGTGTTCATGAAATTAGACTCGTATGAATTTGGAGTCATTTCACTGTGTTATTAGAGTCCTTTGTCATACACAAAACACTTGTTGAAAAGGTCCTTTTAAAGACTCTAAAATTTGAATGTGTTTTTTGTTACTCAAACCTTCATCAAATGTTCTCAAATTTATTATGGGTTACAATATACTTCATAAGAAGGGCCACATGTGATTATATTTTTAAATGCACATGTATTGAATCCTTTTAACAAATGTTGTTGATTTTGATTTTAAACGTCCTTAATGGTAAAAAAAGTTCAAAATTTGTCATCATGGTTAAAAAACATTTATACATTTGATTACAATCTAGGTCCTCATGCAAAAATATATAGTTTTTATTATAATGTGAGTCATGTTTGTCTCAATATTATTATCCAGTTCAAGAAATTACATTTAAACTATAGTTTTGATATATAATAGACTAATACATGTAGGACACATGTAAAATGCAATCCTTGGTAAGGACTTTGACCTTGGTCGCCGTGGCTCCTTTTATTGTGTTTTTACCCCCATATGTGATCACATGTTACATATATTACATATACATGGACCATATATATGGGCCATGCTATCAAAAAAAATCTTTTGACTTGTGTTAACTAGAATTAATTATTGCCCTTCATGTAAACTTTTATTCTTAGAGAAAAAATTACATTGAAAATTTTGCCATTTTCTATATAGATACATGTAAAGAAATTTTTTGTGCAAGTTACCAAGACATTATGACAAACTCATCTCGAAGGTAGTGCATTTATATATATATATGATGATGATGAAATCTATAAATTATTCCAAAGGAAAAATTTGCACTTTGCATTAAAGGCCTGTGGTTTATAGTCTAACCATTACCCAAGGTTTAAGGGTTATGAATGTGCATTATGCATTAAATCACTAAGGTGTAGGGGAGTTAACAACCCCTTTAAAGTTTATAATTCATTAAGTTTGTACATTAGGTTTAAGGTTCATGGCCTGAGCCACAATGAATATTAGGGTTCAAAGGTGCCACAACCTTAATTAAGGTTGAAGGATGCAATACTTTGTTTTGCAAACTATTCCATAAAAAAAACTACACTTTGCATTAGGCATATGGTTTATAGTCTAGCCATAATTTAGGGTCTAGGGGTTAATTATGAATGTTCATTTTACATTAAATATCTAAGGGGTAGGGGAGTTAGACAACCTTTAAAATCAGCTTTAACTCATGATGATTATGCAATTTGTACATGAGGTTTAAGGTTCAGGGGAGCCACACCCAAGATTAAGGTTCAAGAAAATCCTAATTAGGGTTTAAGGATGCAATACTTTCTTTTGCCTTGCAATTGTTACTTTTTTTTTTGCCTTAGAGTTGTTGCTTGAAATCAATGTAGTGGAATTTAGCTGATAGCATTCATGGACAATTTTTCAGATTTGTTGCTTGAAACAAATGCATTGTTTTTAGGCTTTAAATCTACGAATTGAGAGCATGTAGATTCAACTTTGGTGTTCACTGTTTCTTGATGATGGAACATACATCTTGAGGTTGCTGAAAAAGTGTAGACGCGCGCCATATTTGCAAAGTCTATAATGTCGTCTAGGAAATTTTGAAACACATTACTATTATTGATGAGTACTTAGAATCGCACAAGTTGGATTTAGATTTGGAGTATGAGGTATTTTTCACACCATTGGAAAGTCCTTTTCACTTGGTTTCTTATCCACAACAAGAAGACTTAAATGTTCCCAACAAACAAGAAAAGGCAACCATATGGTGCAAATTACATGCGATCTTGGAGTTGCATGAGAATATTACTCATGAGTTGCTCAATCCTATACCATTCTAGACATAGATGAGTCTTCGTGATGCAATAGTAAGGACGCACAATCAAGCCACAACAAACCTCCATTTGTGATTATGAAAGTGCAACCCAACAAACCTAAATTTATAAAGGTAAATTTTTCACATCTTTTTGTTGTTGTTAGTGAAGTTGATTCTTAAGATGTGATGCATTCTCCAAGGGTTCATGTGGTAGATCAGTGAATTTTCAATAGCTTTTCCATGTTGTTAAGTTTTTGATGTTATATTTGTTGGTATTAGGGTCACAAGGGTTTTCAAAATGAACGTTGCCACGAGATCTGCCAAGGGGAAACGAGTTTTAAAACTTCAAGCAAACAAAACTAGACTGTCAAAGGAGGGAGAAGAGGAGGGAGGGGAGGAAAAAAATAATCTTCTTGAGAGATGGTGCTTGGAGAAGAGGAGATTGCATCCATAGATACAAACAATGAAAAGCTATGAAGGCATGGTTCCAAGCTATATGGTAGTTGATTTCATCCCAAAAACTAGTTTGGATGTGCATCTTATTATTAGGCAAGAGCAAAAAGTCAATGCAAGTATAGCCAAAAAGTTGATCTTGTTCATGATTAGTCAAATGCAAGATTGGAAAAAATGTGAGGCATTTGGCAATTGAGAAAACATTGTCACATCCAATGGTGAGGAATTTTTTACCACCCTAATTAAGTGAACTTGCTACCATAAAGCAAAGCCATGAGGTTGTTAAAAACTTGAAGGATGGAATGCACACACATTTAGTGTGGTCATAGCCATATAAAGTCATCATGGTGAAAGATATTGTATGCCCTTTTACATCTTCACAATCTATAAGTAGTGATAAAAAATTCCTAAATTGCTTGGTGTAGACAAAAGAAACATCAAGAGTATGGAAAAGGGTAGGATTGTTCTTGACAACAAAAAGGATGCATTATGGTTGAACTACAAAAGACAGAAGATATTTGATTGTTTACCTGAGAATTTGAATAAAGTTATTCTTTAATGGTGGACTAACCATTCTATTGTTTCCCCCAATTGATAGGATGTGGTGAGGAGACGCATAAAAGTGAGACATTATGAAATCATGCAACCCATTACTTGCAAGTAACACAAGTGAAAATATTTCCTCTGTAATTTTTGTTTTGTTTAATGTCACTGAACATTTCAATTACATCCCATTTGTTTGCAAATGTGAAATTGATGAATCTATCATGTGCAAACTTGGAAAAGGCTGCACTATGAGAAATCATGACTTTTTTGACCAAGAATTTTGGTCAAAAAAAAACCCCATATGGTTTTTTTGCACCCATGTCCAATTTCACCAAAATGACATTTTGGACAAGTCAATTTGGACCCAAGTGTTTTGACTAGGTCTGTTTGGTTGGTTTTTTTTACTAGACCACCATGATAATAATATAATTAGGCCAAAAAAATTTTATTTAAATTATTTATTTAAAATTAATATGAAAATATTAATTAATTACCCTACCTACCTACCTACCTAATTAATAAACCTAATAATTAATGCAAAAAAAATATTACTATTTAGCTACCAACCCTATGTCCTAAGCCTAAGCTAAGCCACCTAACTTAGCCACCTAGGTTAAACTAGTCCACTTAAGGTAGGCCAAGCCTTTTAGGCTAGGCCAAACCCCTTAGGTTAGGCCCCTAGGCTAGTCCAAGTAGCCTAGGCTAGGTGGTTTAGTAGTTTTTGCAACCCTTCTACCTAATTAGGTCACCTAAAATAACCAAGGTAGCCTAGGTTACAAGTGTCGGGACTTGAATTCTTCACCTCTACATTGAGGAGTCAAGTCTTTAACTATTGCACCACCACCCCATAAGGTGATTTTCTTGGACATGATTAGGTATGGTAGCCTAAATAGGTAAGAGGTATCTATTAATAAATGCATGTACCTAGGTAACATGTAAGTTATAATCTATTAGGCTCTATAGGTACCTATTAGGTCTATGTGTATACCTACCTAATAAATTATCTATGCCTATGCTATTTAATACGATATGTAGCTACCTACTAACCTATTAATAGACTTAACCTAGGCATACTCAGTAGGTAGTCTAAGCTTAAACCCTAGTAGTTACGTTTAGGTGACCTAGGTTATTAATGTAGTTAATAGGATAAGCTACCTATAAGTAATTAATAAAAATAATTAAAAATGATTGATGAATTACTATAAATTATAAATAAATAAATAATATCAATGATTAGTAATTGAATATTTCCTAGGAATTATTAATTTATTATTAATTACTATTAATTAATAATTATTCAATATAAATGGCTGATTATTGAATATTTCCTATGAAAGATTAAATATTAAACATTAAAATTAAATAATAATAATTTACTATTAATACTGATTTTTCATTTTTTAATTACTGGTTATTGATTATTTATTCACTATTTATTATTGATAATGTATTATCTACTATTTATTACTAATTATTGATTATTGGTTATAAAATATCAATTACTTATTACTTATTATTTATTATGAATTAATATATAAAAATTATTATTAACTGAAAAATTATTTTAAAATAATCATTTATCAATAATCATTTGTAATTATATATTGACTACTATTAATTATTATCAATTATTATCAATTATTAGCCCAAAAATGAGATAAATTTGATAATTCGATAATAATAATTAATCAATTAACAGGTTGATGGATAAATTATTTATTGGTTATTAATTGACATTTATTTGGTGATTAGATTATTATATAAAATATTAATCATACACTATTGAGTATTAATTATCAATTATTAAATATTAAATAATTAATGTACTAAGTTTAAGTACCTACATGTGAGTATGGTTGATTTGACTAAATGTCAAATTAACATGGCCAATTTGACTAATTGTAAATCATGATGGCCATTAAATATGGTCAATTTGATTAAACCTTGGTCATCTTGATGGACCTTTGGCCTTGGGATGCTTTGAAGTCATTTGTCATAGGGCTGAAGGTCTTTAGGATGTTTTCAACTTAGGTGTCATGTTGCTGAAAGTACTCAATGTGTGTTGAAGTCCTTTGTCATAGGATTGAGGGTCCTTAAGATGCTTTCAATTTAGGTGTCATGTTGCTGAAAGTATTCAATGTGTTTTGAAATCCTTTGACATAGGACTTGGGGTCCTTATTTTGTTTTCAACTTTTGAGTCAATGTGCTAAAAGTACTCATTGTGTTTAAAGTCCTTTGTCATAGGATTCAAGGTCTTATTTGTGCTTTGACTAAGGAGTCATGTGTTGAAAAGTTCACAATTACTTGGTCCTCAATTTTCTTTTCATAGGATTGAAGGTCCTTATTGTGTTTTCAACTTACATTTCCTAGTGCTCAAAGTTTTTATTATACTTCAATAAATCATGTGTTGTAGGACTAAAGGCCTTCATTTTGTTTATAATTCAGGAGTCATAATGATTAATGTGGTGAATTTTGAACTTATGCATTGATCCCCTTTGTCAGTCCTTACTTGGTGCTTAATATGTTTTACCATTATGAGACTGCAACAAATGTGAATTAACATTCATAGTGAATTCTCACTATGCATTGTTGTAGACCTGACACCAAAAGTTTGGTGATCTCAACTCTTGGATTCCAATATGTATACCATGTGTAATTACATGTACCAAATATTGCATAATTTATACACATGGTCCACATTTGTGTCATTGAAACTAAGGAAAAATTAGTGTTGTATTTTGTTCACTCCACTTTAAACAACTAATTAATGCAAATTAAAAGGTTGATTAACCATGATTTTTTTCTTTTTGAGCCACACCTTGAGGGTGTTTGCACACTATGCTAACCTTATATGGACATCACAATGGCAGTTTTTCATGTATTCCCTAGATACAAGAAAATAACTAAAATAAAATTCATTGAAATAATAAAAAAAGGGATTCATTGATCTAAAGTTATCATAATCAACCTTCAAAGAATGAAAAAATCAAATCAAAATTGTGAATAACCAATAAGTAATGGACTTTTGAATTTTGCCCACACTTTTTCTCACATTTGCAAAACTCATGATATGGATTTTTATCTTACAATGTGTTAGTTTTATGTCCTTGAAACTTTGGGATATTGGATGAATCATGTTTAAGAAACTAAAGATCCATTGAATGAATGGAATGTGATTTTAATTTATTATGTTATGGAATTTTTTAAATCCCAAAAATTATAATTATTTTAAAAGAAATTTGAAGCATTTAAAAGTAATTGTTTAAAAAAATTCCTTTTGTGATATTTTTATACATTTTATACCATCATGATTTGAAATTGGAAATGAAAAAGAATGTTACTTTCAATATCATCTAAATATTCATATTTTAAGCAAGTTTTCAACTACATTAAAAAAGGACTTTGGAAAGGGATTCTAATCTGCCAAAATTGTGACACCTTAATGTGCTTTTGCCTTTGTATTATAGTTGCAAGTGAGTTGAAAATGGGTTTTTTATACAATAATTTATACACATTGTACATACATATGTAATCAACCATGTTTGACTTTTTAAAAAGTTGCATTGTAGTTACATATGGCAATTACTTCAAAACTATTATAAATGTGTGACTAAAGCAACAGTTATGTTGCAACTAATGTACAATGTACATACATGCGATTATGCCACATCTCCACATCTCCACCATCCATTATGGGATACATATGCAACTAGTTTTTTATTATGATTCTCATTGATACAATTAGTATGGCCACTAGTGCACCATTACTAAAGTACTAATGTTCAATTATGTTATGACAATAAAACTACTACTTATTACTTAATAAGGATACATATTCATTAGTTATTTATATCTTCATCATATGTGTTTCATTTTGAATGATTTAAAATGTTATGAAAATGTTACTTGAAGTTTTAGAAATCATCTTTGAAATGCAAAGGAAAATGAATAATGACAAAATAATAAGAAGAGAACTAAGCTTTCCAACTTACGAAACAATTTTTTTTCTTTTTTTTCCTTAGACCCTTCCTACTTTCAAACCTTATAACTTTCTTATTTCTAATTCATTTTAAATGATTTAAAGTGCTATAAAAATGTCACCTGAAGTTCTACAAATTATTTTGAACTTTAACAACAATAAAGCAACATAAAAGGAATTTTGTGGGTGTTTGGGAATCGGCCTTTGTAGCATTTAATGTTTTATTTTTTTGAGTTTTTGACCCCTCTATTTTGAGGGGCCATAACTTTCTCAATTTTAATCCACTTTTGACAACTTTTAATGCACTAGATGTGCCAATAGGAGGGGTTCAACTTTTGTTTAAATGTTAAAAATAATGGAACTTTCCCTTTGGATTTGGCTTGCCTTGAACACTTAAGTGTTATAATTGCAATTGAATTGTAACTAATGAACAATTAAAAAATTTAACCCATATGTTTTGTCTTTGAATCCCAAGTTACGAATTATATAACAAAGGTTTGTTCTATTATGTTCTCATTAAAATACATGTGCCATTTTGGGATGAGTTGAAAAAAACTTAACCAAAAGGCAAAACATAAAATTTTTAAAAAAAATTCATGGCCATTTTTTAATGCATTTAATCTTGTGCTTTCCTACTTACTTACTTAACTAGGTAAGTAAATTAATTCTTATTTTTCTACCTACCTATGTAAGTAGGTAGCTAGGTAAATATGTAGGTATGTAGGTCTTAAGACCTACTAACCTACCTACTTATGGTTATGTATGACCTACCTAGTTACTAAAATTATTTTTTTATTTTTTATTTTTTTCCAAAATACAACTAATATGCCATGTGACAATTTTTTATTGTGCCACATATCGTAATTTTAGATCATCATTAACAATCATAACAGATAATGGAGATTAATATTTTGAATTGTTTTTTATGTCCAAAATTTGTCATAATGCCACATGTTAGATTTTAATAGAGGGTACAAGTAAGATATTTTGTACATACTCGTTACCATGTCTTCTACTTGAAAACATGAAAAAACTAGTTTTTCAAACTTTTAACCTTCTTCTAGCATTTCAAAACAATTTTTTTTTTTCCATGGGCATCTTTATCCTCCCTTTAGCTTTTAAAAACAATTTGTGTCATATGATTTGGACTTGAAAAAGTACCCCAAAAATATCCCCCATTCTTTTAGGGGTTGGGGATGATTTTAATTATGAAAACAAACTCAATTATCCAAAAAAATATATATTAGAATGTTCACCACATCAATATTGAAGTGCTTGGAAAAAAAAACCAAATACTTGCAAAAACATTTCACCTACTTTCAAATACTTGAACTTTATTTTTCAAATTACCATGAATTTTAGGTCCAATTCAAGTACTTACAAGTAGCTTTAAAAACATGATTATAACATTTAACTTTTGAAGTCTATGCAAACAAAAGTTAATAAATAATTTGCCCAAAAAGAAATTTATTATCCCCATAAAATCATCTACTTGTTAGTTTTTTTTTTTAGGGACCCTAGTATTTTGTTGCTTACACTACTTTTTGTGTATACTTTACCATGCTTTCACCCTAAATGGATGACAATTAATGATGCCAACATGACATCATGGGTGTAGTTATAATGGAGTTGAATAGTAGTTGAAAATGAATTGTTTTGATTGAATTGTAATTGAATTGCAATGAATTGCATCGTATATACAATTTTGGGATTTGCAAATATTCACCTTGAGGTGTTTAAAACTATGTTGTTGTCCATTCTTCCAAGTTTGTTTGAGGCAACTTGGAGACCCAATGGTGTGTTCCTTGTAGAAACTAGAATGTTTGATGTGGAATATGTTTCACAAATCCATAAGGTACCATTGAATGATGGCAAACTTTCATCACTGGATTTAGGATCAGGTCATCTTTATCACTTGAACTGGCATGTAAGGGGCATACTTTCATTAATGAGTGTTTGTCTAGTTATACAATTTTGTTCACATTTCCATTATTTGCATTTACATTTATGTCAGTAATGTGAAACTAAATTGGCTCTCTGGTTGGGCAAACATTAAAAGAACATATTTGCCAAGTTCTTGAATTGGAAGTAGAAAATGTGGAGGTTTCTAGAAGCACCTTTACAAGATCTCATGATGTTCTACCATTTCCCTGATTTGTGTGCTACATATTTGCAACTTGCACATTCTGGTAAGATGTTGGTTAGGATGTCAAAAGTGGATTATAAGAAAGATTGTGTTCCCTATGTATCATTTCAATTGGTGTTATAATATCTGGGAAGTCTCACAAGAATGGGTTAGTGCTAGTAGGTCAAGATGATTAGAGTTAAAAACTTGCATTAAAAAGGATGGATTCTTTGGTTGACTATCTCCTAGTTGCCCACATGGTTGAAGCCTTATTGATTTTACTTGGACAGGTATTCCAACCCCTCCACTATGGTTCAAGTTTGAAGTAAGAAAACTGTTGTCAATTAGGCTCATTACGTAGGAGGGTGGTGTAGTTGCTGCAATTGGGAGGTTAGTTCCAATGGAATTCTGTTGGTGAGCAATTCAACTTGAACTTATTGGAGGGATGTTGTAGATATGTTCCTTTCAATTTTCTAAATGGTTTATTTTATTGAAAATGCATAAACTTGTTTGCATATGTAATATGAAAGCCCTTTGAACCATGTGTTACTCAAACCATTATTGAATTGGGGATCATGTGCACAAGCAAAAGTTGAATAATGTAGCAAAATGGACATTATGTAGGCACCAAATATGGAAGAGGAAAACCATGTTTTGGATGACATAGACCTCCCTTGTGACCAAACATTGTCAAAATAAATTCCTATTGATATCTCAAAACATAAAGAAACATCAATTTTGAATAGTTTGTTTGGAATTTTTGAGTATTACTCACTGTTAACCATGAAGATGTTGCACTGCTATGACAGTTGTTCCTCCAGCTAATAAAGCCGATTTTTACATGTATTTTGATGTTGAAAATGTTGTTGGAGCTTCATTTACCTTGCACCAAAGGATGACAGAGTAAGTGGAGGCATCAATATTTTCAAACTTATCATTAGTTGACAACAGAATTCAAGTAGAAGTAGCACAAGATAAAATTTATTACAAATGTATTTAATCATAAACCCATAAGTTGTGGTGATGGTGACATCCCCCCACACTCCTTGAAAGACTCCAATGCGAGTCCAAAAGTAGAAACAAGGGAAGAAAAAGGAGTTGGGGTACACTCCCTAACTTGTAGCACTTTGGGGGTAGAGAAACATGTTGGAGCTCTGGGATGGGGACTAGGAAATGACAAGTAGGTCAATTATTCAAATGAATTTGCACAAACCAAATAACAAGTTGGTTAGTGCATGGTTGGAGCACTTTTGGAGCACGAACAAACCACGGGCATACAAGGACTCATAAAACTCACCATGGCCTGGACTTAGAGGAAGCCACCACCTTCCCCCTTATATTATTCTCTATGCTTAGACACGAGGCGTACATCCAAATGTCATTTTGTCCTAGGACTCTCGAGTTGGGAGTCCCGAAATTCCCGAAATTGGGATTCTTGTCACTTTGGAGGCCCATAATGTTTTGTGTAGACCTCCGATTGAGGTGAATTCTGAACAAAAGTTACAATCCTCGTTAAGAGCTTTCCAATAATACATGGCATGCCACCTGCACACTACAAAATTAAGGCGACTACCGACTTTTAGTGGTTAGGAGTCAAATTGGTAGTTTGATTCCAACCCCTTCTTTTAGTCATAACTTATGTTTTAAGTACTCAAATGGGACGTACGAGCCCATTTTAGACATCTACGTTCTAAGAGCTTTTCAATGACATAATTTTTTTTTTCAATCTAATGAGTTTTGACCTTAGTAACTGCTCTCTAAAAATTCATAAATCCATTGGGGCTCCAACTCCCAAAGTGGGAGCCCACTTGGGAGTGTGTGGGTTCATTCCTTCACACCTTCCTACACTTTTGGAAGCATGAAATGTGATTCTTATGCTTCACTTTTGGTTCGCACTTTTAGAAGCCTTTGCCTTAGTTGCAAACCCAAGGTCAGGGTTGTGACACATGGGTTATGTTGTTCTAAATTATTCTTAACAATTCTAGTTTTGATGACTTTGGTTTTATTTTTTAGGACTCAAGGATTAAAGTGCATTTTTTAATTCCAAAGTTATTGCTGATATTTGCGTAGAGCTTCGGAAACATATTGACAAGAATGTTGCAAAATGGCAAGAAGAAAGGAAAGTAGAAATTGTTCTAGGGGTCCTTTTCATGTAGATGAAGTAAATATGTTTGTGGTAGTGTGTATGATTATGCTAAAATTTTGCAACAATCTAATGATGCTAAGATTTTGTAATAGTCTAATTATGTTAAGATTGTATAATAGTCTTTGTGGAGGTTACCATATTCCATGTTTAAGGAATATGAAATTTAAAATTGAAAAGCTTTTGTGTTTTTTATATATTTGGATCAAGCAATATACTATTATTAAATTTTCTTGGACATTCAATTTGATAAATGTTGATCATTATAGAATCTCATTGAGAGTTATGTGGATTGCAGAAGTCAAATTGACACCAAAGTCAAAATCAAATAACTTTAGAAGGAATATTGAAATGATTTGAATACACTCAAATCACTATGCATTCAACCCATGTACTTGAGTGTGTGACTAAAAGGCCTTTGGATCAACTAATTTTTTTGAGCTCAAGCTTAATGTTTTGGTGGCTAGAAGTTTGTGGTAGTTTACCAAACACATTGTCAATAAGATTATTTAATTATTATTGATGATAATTTAATATTGTATAACAAAGATCTAATAATATATGTTTAATGTATGCTCATTATTATGGATAGAATTCATTGTAATTACCTTCAAAATGTAAAGATTTCTTGTCATCTTTATAAATAATTTTGTTCTTGTGCACATTATGATACAACATTGTGCAATCACAACCATAAGTGCTTTATTTTGAATCCTTGGATCCAAATATTAATGAAGGGATTGTTATTCAAAAACTTCTAAAATCAAATGAAATAGATTAAAGTAGATATCACTGGTTTATGTCGACATAGGCAACAAGTTTGGTTCTTGAAAATAATTTATAATTACAAAATTCAACAATATTATATTAAAAAACCATATAACTCCCATTATTTTAGTTTATATCATCTATGTATTTCAACAAGTAGACGTACCCCTATGTCATGTCAATATAGGATCAATTTAGGTCAACCTAGGGTCAACCCAAATCAAAAGCATTTTTGGGTTACCCCGGGTAAGTTTATGGGTGACCGAAACTGGATTCATTTTGGTTGTTGTCAACTTCATGGCAATTTAATTTTTTCAGTTGCCATACCTTATGGCAATGGAATGCTAAAAAAATTTGGTCAGCGTACCTTATGGTGATTGAAAAAAAATTCAATCACCATAATGTACAATGACCAAAAAATTTTAGTTGCCAAACCTTGCGATGACTGAAAATTTGTGGTTGCCCTTTTTCTATGGCGACTGAAATTTTTTGGTCATCATAGAAAGGGGATGACATGCCTTTTTGAACGAGGCCCCACACCAAGACTAGCCATGGTGAGTGGCACCATGGCAGTATGGGAGGGTGTTAAGCTAGCGGATTGGAGTTCAATTCCCCACATTACACCAAAATGTGTTTTAATTCACTCTGGGTTTCATTAGATTTTGAGTAAATTTGAAGATTTTTACCATGGTGATATTTCGTTAAACCCTTAGTGAATGAAGATTAGTTATTACGCATAATGAATTGGTTCATTAGTATCTAGTGAAACAAGGTTATTCTTAAATGAAATATAAATTTATCAAGCCATTCACTTATTAATTAATTAATTCGATAGCATGGAAATCAATTAAATTTTAATTATTTAATATATAACATTATTGATAATTTTATGATTTTCAGCTTATGAGTAATTGACATGTGTCACTACTTACGTTAAGTTAAAAACCTAACCTAGACTTATAAGCCACGTAATCAACCTATGCACCTATTCTAGAGAACTAAATAGGAAAATATTCGATTAACTTACCATTGTTGACCATGTACACACCACTTGTGAGGTTTGATCCTTTGACCTTTAGAATGGAGGTAAACACCTCTACTATCAAGCCACCCCATTTGTTGTGATAATATGTTATATTACATTATATTTACTAAATATTTCATTTTAAACATTACAAAAACATAAACTTTGAAAATTCATATCTTATTGAAATTTTGTTCAAATGAAATGATTCAACTTTACCTTTTAAAAAATTTCAATAATGTACATAATTACATTTATTTCCTTTTGAAAGTGTAAAATCATTTGAACCAAAAAAAATTTGAATATCACTATCAATAACATTTCAATGACCACATTTTTTTTTATAACAAAATGTTTAATAAACGAATAATATTTTTGCTAATATAATAATATTACCTATGTTAGGCTACTTTCAGCTATTATAAGGCTACTTTTCATTACATTGTGTATGAATATTTATGGTTATTTTCAATTACTTTTGGTTATTAAAGGCTATTTCACCTTATGTTATTATTGGTAATTCTAAGCTATTGTAGGTTATTTTTGTCTACTATAAATTATTTTATTTTAAATTATGTTTGGCAATTTAAATTTTTTTAAAAGCGATTATAATGTATGGCTATTGGTGGCTATACTATTGGTGACTACTAGTTGTTCTTTTATTAAGAATATTAATGGTTATTAATGATTATTCTATTTTGGATATTGGTAATTATTTTATTAGTGGTTATTCTATTAATGGTTCCCACATAGGAGAATATTCGGTCAACTTATCATTGTTAACCACAAACACATTAGTTGTGAGGTTTGATCCTTTGATGTTTGGGATGGAGGCAAACACGCCTACCATCAAGCCACCACATTTGTTGTGATATTGTGTAACATTACAATTTATTTATCAAAAACATCATTTAAACATTAAAAAACATAAACTTTAAAAATTCATATTTTATTGAGATTTTGTCCAAATTAAATATTAAATTTTTATTTTAAAAGTTTTTTCAATAATATACATAATTACATTTATTTCCTTTTGAAAGTGTAAAATCACTTGAACAAATGTTTTTTTTAATATCATTATTTAATAACATTTCAATGACCATTCATTTGAAAAAAAATGTTTAATAAATGCATAAATTTTTTGCTAATATAATAATACTACCTATGTTAAGTTATTTTCAACTATTCTAGAGCTACTTTTCATTGTTTTAATTTATTTCACTTTACATTATTTACAACTATTTATGGCTATTCTCAAATTTTTTTTTGTTATTTTTAATTATTTCACCCTTTGTTACTTTCGATTATTCTAAGTTACTTTTGTGTACCAATGGAATATCCACCAATAACCATTAATAGTTATTATATTATTGGCCATTAATAGAATATCCACCAATAACCATTAATAGCTATTCATGGTTATTTTATTAATGGTTATTGGTGGATATTGGTGGTTATTAATGACTATTGGTGGTCAAATTACTATAGGCTATTGGTGACTATTTTATTGTAAGCCATTGGTGGTTATTTTTTGGTATATTACGACTATTGTGGCTATTGTATTATAAATTATTATTGGTTATTTTATGTTATATTATGACTATTAATCATTATTATATTATAAATTATTATTGAATATTTAAAGCTATATTATCATAGGCTATTGGTAGTTATTTTATTTTAGGCTATTTTATTTTAGGTCATTACATTTTAATTTAAAACATTTTAAGTTATTATACTTGGGATAAAGTAGAATGACCTTGAATAACATAAAATAGAATTTGAAATAACATATATTAACTTAAAATAAAATAACCTAAGGTATAGCCTAAAGTTAGTTGAATAATTTAATTTTATATAACTTAAAAAACTTATAATAAGCTAACTAGGATATTTAAAAGTAGAATAACGTATAATAGTTTAAGGTATTATAATTTATAATAACATATAATAACATATAATAACATAAGGTATAAGTTAAAATAACTAAAGTAGCTTAGAATAATATACAATTTATCATTAGGTAACATATATAAGGCATTTCAAACAACATAAAAATAAATCTATTTATTACAATAAATTATGATAGTGAATTATGTTAACTAGTAGTGAAACATGATGTTTACATAGTGATATGATAGTGAAATAACTTTAACCAAGGTGAAATCATTAAAATGTAATGAACTTATTTCATTTTTAAAGTCCCATAATGATTTAGGATAATGAACTACACCACACTTTTGTAGTAATGCCAATGCGTCCAATGGGTTTGGGCGAAAAGGTTACGAACCCGAATTAAGGGGATTCTTAAATGGGATTTCGGATAAGCTATGTGCTTGTCCCCTTTGGGAGGGTTTGGAAAGGGTTTTAGAAGCAAAAGGGATTAATTCAATGTTCACCCCATCTTCCACCTTAGGCATTCAATGTTAACCTAAAAGGAGTAATTTAATGTTATTTTCGGGTGGACTAAATTGGTTAAGTGGGAATGGAATGCATTTTGCGAATGGAATTCATCACCCATAACAATGTGCTCATGGAAGGGCACAATAGGTTAGTTATAATCCCATCCAAAAATGGGATCGTTTAGGTGAAAGCACATGAAGTGCTTAGTGTGAGTGGATTGACCATCCATTTGATGTTAAGAAAAACTTTGGAAAAGGAATGCATGAGAGGTTATGGCATGTTGTGTATGATGCATGTGTTGGATGAGTTTGAATTACAAGAAATTACCAACTTGGTAAGTCTTCCCAAATGTGTTAAGCAAATGTTGGATGAATTCCCAAATGTGATGTTTGAAAAGTTGCATGATGAATTACCCCTGATAAGATGAATCGACCATGCAATTGAGGTGATGTCAGGAGTGGCATCTCTTACCAAGGCCCCATTCGAATGAATCATGAAGAGTTGGAGAAACTTAAAGTTTAACTCAAGGAATTCTTCATAAAGGGATACATTACACTTAGCAAGTCACCATATGGGGCACTCGTCCTTTTAATTCATAAGAAGGATGTGATGTTGAGGATATGTGTGGATTATAAAACCTTCGACAAGGTGATGGTGAAAAATCAATACCAATTACTTCAAATTAACAATTTGTTTGATCAATTCTCAAAAGCTAAAATGTTTAATAGGATTGACCTACGTTTGAGGTATTACCAAATTCAAATTACAGAAGGGGTTGAAGAAAAGATTGTTTGTCACACAAGGTATGGTTCATACGAATTCTTGGTGATGCATTTTGGACTCACCAATGCAGCCCCCACATTTTGCACACCCATGAACGACATTTTTTGGGAGTGGCTTGATGAATTTGTGGCACATACATAGACAAGATTTTGGTCTATAATAATTTTATGGAGGAGCATGTGGAGCATTTTTAGAAGGCATTCCAAAGGTTGAAAGAACACAAGTTATATGTTAAGTTTGAAAAATGCAAATTCAAGGTGACGGAAGTGGATTTCTTTGGACATAGGATCACTCAAAAAGGCTTGAAAATGGATGACCATAAGGTGAAAGCAATTTTGGATTGGGAGCCACCTAGGTTGGTTTTAGCCTTAAGATCATTTTTAGGATTAGCTTCCTATTATCGTAAGTTCATTAAGAACTTTGCAAAGATAGTCACGCCTTTGATAAACCTTTTGAAGAAATCATCTGGAACTTATGAATGGGATGAAGTTTGCAATGAAACCTTTGAAACCTTGAAAGGCATTTTGATGAAAATGCCCATGTTGAAGTTGTCAGACTTTGACAAAAATTTGAAATTCATTTTGATGCCTTCCACTTTGTGATTGAAGGAGTCCTAGTGCAAGATGGAAGGCTAGTGACATTTGAAAGCAAAAAGTTGAGTGACACAGAATGAAAGTGGCCAACACATGAAAAGGAAATGTGGGCCGTGATACATTGTCTCCAAACTTGGGGCCAAAATATGCGGTGGTGTGGATTGATAATGTCACTTTGAAATATTTTGCCATTCAACCAAAGTTGTCATCAAAATAAGTGAAATGGCAAGACACATTGGCCTTGTTCAATGTGAACCTTCAACACAAGCCCGGGAAGGAAAATGTGGTGGTTGATGTGCTAAATTGCAAACACCAACTTAAGGTGGTGTATGTGGGGGACACAAAACATTCAAAAAGGAATTAAGTCACATTTCCATTTGCAAAATGAATTATTGTGGTATAAATAGAATTGGCTTTATGTTCTGAAAGGGAGATTTAAGGATGAGTTCTTGAAGGGGTGTCATGATGGGCCCCTTGCAAGCCATGGTGGCACAAAACGCACCATAACATTTCTCAAAAAGTCCTATTATTGGCTTAATTTGAAAGATGATGTAAAGAAATATGTGAAGACTTACTTGATTTGCTAACAAAATCCAACACTCAATAAGAAACAAGTAAGATTGTTACGACTACTACCAAATCTGGAAAGGTCGTGAGAAAGTGTGTCCATGGATTTCATGGTGAATTTGCCACCATGAAGGGGATTTGATGCAATCATGGTGGTGGTGGATCGATTTAACAAAATGGCACACTTCATTTCCACCAAGGAAAGTTCCACGGCCCAATAGACGGGAAGGTTGTTCTTCACGCATGTGTTTGAACATCATGGCCTCCCCAAGGACATTGTGTCGGATTGAGACCCAAAATTCACAAGCAAGTTTTGGCGAGCCTTGTGGAAGTGCATGGGGTCGGAGTTCAAGATGAACACTTCATTCCGACCCCAAACGAATGGATAAATCGAGAGAATGAACTTGGTTATCCAATAATTCTTAAGGAATTATGTGATAGCGAATCAACAAGATTGGGTGGACCATTTGGAGTTGGTCGAATTTTGTTACAACAATTCGGAGCATTCGGCAATAGGCACCACCCCTTTTCAAATGGTGATGGGCAAGTCACCAATTGTGCCTACAACTTGGGCCGCACATGGGCAACCCCCAAGTGATGTAAATGAAAAAGTGCTAATGGTCACATAACTTAATGAAGAAAGGCGACATTTGTGGGAGATGGCTAAGGCTAATCTTGAAAAGGCGCATAAATGGTACAAGGATTTTGTAGACAAGTTTTGATGAGAGGTGAATTTTGAGGAAGGAGATGAAGTGTGGTTGAACATCAAAAATTTCCGGTTACCAAAAGGTTTGAACCACAAGTTTTTGGGCCCATATGCAAGTCTATTCAAAGTGTTGGAAAAGAAATTTCCCGACACTTATAAATTAAAACTATTGAAAAATCTTAAAGTTCATCCCATCCCATATTTCATGTTTCACTTTTGAAGTTGGTCACCCACGATGCTTTAAGATCTAGTCAAGTGCACAATTCAAGGCCTCCACTCGACTTCATTGATAATGAACCAAAATTTGAAGTGGAGGCCGTGTTCAAGTCAAGGCAACTAAAGGGGCGGGGGCAAGAATGAAAATATTTGGTCAAATGGAAAGGATACCACTAATAGAGGCATCTTGGGTGAATGAGTTGGATATGGAACATGCCTAAGAAGCCATAGAAGAATTTCACAATAGACCGGCAAAGAAGCGAAAGAAACATAAAATGTGATGAAGACATCACCTTTCTTTCATTGGGGTAAGAAATTACACAAATGTATCACATCAAATTGCAAGTGAAATAAAAATTAAAAACTTTCAAAAGATTGTATCATGAACATAATGAGTATTACTAAAAACGTCATCAAGTGGCATGGACAAATGGAACTTTCTTGTGTAAGCCCAAATCAAAATTGAATTCGCACTTTGGGGCTAAAAAAACTTTTGGCCCCAAAAGAGGAGGTAAGTAAGGTGAGCTTGTAGGGACGTGCACATGCTTAAAGTGCATCCTTAAGGGTTGGTTGGTAGTGGCAACCAACGCGGGAAGTCATGACCCCGTTTGCATATTATAGTCATGTAGCTTGGGACTTAGGTTTTTGCAAAGCCTAAACATCATTTCTCGTACCTTGATAGAAATACCTTTAGTTAAGCTTGATTACTGTGATTGGGGCGCAAGCTTGGGAAAGGAGTCATGTCGAGTAATTTAGGTTAAGATTAAATTTGGCTTGAATTTTTCATGAAGGGAAGGATTGAATAAGTGCTTCCCAAATGAAGGGTTCATCAATTAGGCTAGTTTAGGTCTTTTGACGAAATAAAAGTTAAGGGTTTTTCCTGAGACCCCCCTTTATACTTGCCAAAATAATATAAAAAACCTTGGGGACACCTGAATTAGCTTGAGGCAAAGTTTTGCCACAAAAATTAACAATCAATGGCCAAGGATCCGAATGAAAGAAATTGCATTAAGAAAATAATTTCTAAATGTCAATGAAAACATTGACCTTTACTTTTAATGGGGGAGAGTGTCGTAACCTTTGCCTTGGGCTCGTGACCAAGGCAAGGGCTTATAAAGGTGCGGGACGAAAATGACACCCAAAAGTCACATTTCATGTTCTCGGGAGTGTAGAAGGGTGTGAGGGAATGAACCCACACATTCCCAAGTGGGCTCCCATTTTTGATTTTTTAGAAAGCAATTGCCAAGGTCAAAATTCATTGGATTGAGAAGTTTTTTATAACACTAGAATTTTTTTGGAATGTAAATGTATAAAATGGGCTTGCAGGTCCCATTTTAAAACTTAAAATACAAGTTATGGCCAAAAGAAAGGGTTGGGAGTCAAATTGTTAACCTGATTTCCAAAAATTAAAAGTCAGGAATCACCTTGATTTATTTACGTGTGGGTGGTGTGCCACACATTATTAGAAAGCTCTTGATTAGGACTATAATTTTGCTCTAGACATCACCTCAATTGGAAGTCTACACAAAAAGTTATAGGCCTCAAAAGTTATGAAATTCCCAATTTTGGGAATTTCAGGACTCCTAACTTGGGAGTCCTAGGACAAAATGACACTTGGGTGTAAGCCCTATGGCCAAGCATAGAGAATATTATAAGGGGGAAGGTGATGGCTTCCTCCAAGTTCAGGCCGTGGTGAGCTTTATAAGTTCGTGTATGTTCGTGACTTGTCCATGCACCAAATACAAAGTAGATTTGAGTACAAAGTAAAAGGCCAAGTAATATAAAGGTGAGTCCAAGTGTTGCCCTTGTTATTGGACCTATGGCAACCACCTAAAATAATTCTTGCCAATTTTATACTATGTTTGCTATTCATGTTATGCTACCAAACAATCTTAATTGCAAGATGGAGTATGACAATGATCAAATGGTTGTTTATGATTTAAACTAAGGGGACATGCTTAAACTTAAAGCTAAACTAATATTTTACCTAACCTAGGTTTATTTTTTATGCTACTTACATGAAGTAAATATTCAACAACAATTTTACAATTAATTAAAATTATTTTAAGAAAAAAAATAAAATTATTAAGACTTTATTATGTATTAATATTTCATTAGATCTAATAAAGTTATATATTAGTTAAAATATTAATATACATAGATAATTAATAAATTATTATAGTTATAAAAAATAATTAGAAATATTATTGTAGCTAATATAAGCTAAGTTGTTATTCAACTATCATTATTTGTATTGTTAATTAACTTGTTATAACCATTATGTACTAATATAATATACATTGAATAAAAATAAAATATAGTAAAAATACTGAGGTAAATATAATAGTGCTAAAATAAAAAATATTTTTTGAAATTATAAAAATATTTATTAAATTTTTTATTAATTATGCCAATTATTATTATTATTTACTATCAAATAAATTCATAATGAAATAAATAGTTTTAAAATATATTCAAACCAATAGTAACATTATATTATTATTAAATTAATTAAAAATAATAATTACATTACATTAGTTAAAATTACTACATTAATTTTGAAGAATCATAGTTATATTTGATTACTTATGTTGTAAATGAAAAATAAAATTTACATAAAAATAGCTATTATTACATGTGTTGAACATATTGTTATTAACTTGTAGTTCAATACACATTATTTTATAGTTATATTTCAATTTATTAAGAACTATTTTTAGATTTAAGTTAATATTTAAATAAAAAAATATTTGCATAGTATTTAACCTTTCATTTTTATAAATAGAATTTACAAGTAATTTCAGTTTAATGAATTTTGATAAATTGTAACAAGTATAAAGCTATCATATGTATAAAAATGACTAAACATTAAAGTTCCACAAAATACTAATTATCTATCATTATTTGATATGTTGAAAACTAAATTTGGTTTACAAAAAAATTAAAAATGACATTTATTAAACATATGCATTATTTTCAACTTAAATTTTATTTCAATTGATTAAATATTATTATTTAAATGCAAAAAAAAAATATTTACATCAATGATCATACATAACCATTCAGTTTTACAAATAAAATTACCTATATTTTAATGGGTGATGAATTTTGATCATAATTTTTAATAAACATTAAGCTATCACATGAAAGGAATGAATAAACATTACGATTCCACAATTTAATCCTTAAATATATATATCATTATTTGATATGTCCTAAAATAAATTTGGTTTACGTAAAAATCAAATTACATGTATGAACATGTACAAGTTTAAATTATTAATTCATATTCAAGAGAATTTATTCAAAATTTATATGCATTATAAAAATTATATCACACATAACTTATTCATTTGTAAAAATGAATTTTACATGTAATTTAATGTTATCATAATTTAGCATAAATATTAACATATATCATATGTATAAAAACAAAATCACATATTAGTTGTTTAATTGAGTTGAGAGATAATTGTAACAAAATTACAAATGAAATTATATTTCATCCATCCACTAAAATACATTTTATCATCCATACATGTGTTGATGGTTTCACCAAAATAATTGAACATTGGTTAACTTCTTGATTATGTGCCAACTAGAAAACCTTTAATCAAGACCTATTTTTCACTATTTATGAACATAATAGATATTTCAATTTGGAGACATTGTTGATGCTTAGAATATTCAGTGAAATATTCAATGAAATACCACCTAGTTGAAAACTACTTTCAACTATATACCAATTTAGTTGATGAGTCAACTTAATTGGTAATTGCCATTATTCTATTTAAAAATTAAAAAATTCTAGTTGCAACGTAGTTATAAATCACATTTAGTTGAAAACTTTTTGGTTAAAATAGGGGGGTTTTTTACTAATGACTCTACTATTTCCTTTGCTTCCAAAGCACATTGCTTCACATGTTTCCTTCTTTACAAGTGTGAATTTCTCGTTTCTTATATTGCCCATGTTCATAGTTTGATAGTTATTTGAAAAAAATTGGAATTTAATTATCCCAATAGAACACGCACACATTAACAACAAAAAACAATTGTTTTTCCACACTTACAAGATTTAGTAACAACACTTGAATTTTGTTTTCTCTGCTACAAGACCAAGGAGACAACATGTGGAGACACAAACAATGCAATGGATTCCATAACCCTAGAATTTTTATAAGGTGATTTAGGTTGTTTTGATATTGATGGTCAATCCACACCACTCATTGATCATCCATGATCTTGCATTTGGATTGTCAAATGGCATTGGTATATAGAAATCAACAAAAAACACAAGAAACATCTAGCTAGATGGAAAATAGGTCTTCACGTGGAAAGGAGTTGAAACATTGGTGTTCAAGTAGGAACTAAAAAATTAATTCCACTTTCTTGTGTCAATAGTTACTTGTTTAATATCAATTGATCCTTGTATCTACTTTCTATTATGCTTGCCACATTTCAACACCAAATATGAAGTTATGAATTATGGGATTAAAAAAATTATAGGCCTTTTTTCACATTAAAAAGCTTTTAATAAAATTTGTTTCATAACAGTTGGAAATGTAAAAATAGGTTGAAAATAAATTGAAAGAGAATTCAACATTTCAATAAATTTGTGTTTTGAATTTATTTTTCATAAATCACTTACATATTCACCTATTTGTTCATCACACAATATGGGTCACATGAATATGTAGTGAAACCCATAAAAATCCATAAATTTTAGTGAAAAAAAATTTACTTTATACCTATTTGATTAGAAATAGAACATTCTGATAGGTTTGCATGTTGAGTTGAAAGTAGGTTCATATTTTATTTTTTCTTCATTTGAAGATCTGAAAATCTAGCCATACAAGTCTTTCATACATTTACGCAAAAAAAAATCAAAATGAAAACATTTTTTAATGCATTTTAACATCTTTTTTGATAAGCCCCCGATTTTTTACCCCAGAAGACTACTTGTGATCTACTTGACCGTGATTTCACCCATCTCAATCATGAATTTATTATAATATCTTTAAAAAAAATCAATTTCACAAAAAATACTCCAAATTCAATATCTCCCCTAGCCTTAGGTCTAAAAATTACAAAATCACCTCCAAGAAACCCCTTCATAACAAACTTTTCAACAATGTACCAAATAGGGCTTCAATTTCCCTAAAATAAAATAAATTTTGAATTCAAACATTTTTCTTTGAAAACATTGTTCAATTTCAATAAGTTCTCTTTCATTGTCCAGAGTTCTAAACATTGCCAAACCACCTGGTGCACCTGTACTCATGACAACTTTCCAATGGTTATAACAAAAGCACAAAGAGAGTGCTGTGATTTTGGAGATCTCAACCTAACAAACAAAACAGACAAACAATTTAAACAAACTACCTTCTTTAATAGATAGGTACATGTGTTAAAATTTGATTATAAGACATCATATGATAATTTATATTGTGAAATCAAACTTTTGGAACAACCACAAACTTATATATATGTTTGGATGTGACTACGCTGTTACCCTACCACACACTGGGGCCCTAGGTCTACAGTTCACTTGTTCAAGTTCTTTTTTGTTTTGTTTGTTTGGATGTGATGGTTGACCCTGTTCTCATCCTCCCACACCATGGGGTGGGGCCCCACTCCACTTTTGGTATGTAAGGTTGGAAAGCCCTCAATGGGGTGGAGTACACAATAATCATTTCACAATAAATTTCAAACCAATGGAACAAAAAATTATAGAATTTACAATGGTTGTTTAAAAATTAATTTAGCAATGTTCCATGATGTTTTTGAAGTCAAGTCCAAATTGATCAGAATAGTATTGGGATGGGCAAGCTTAAAGGAGGTTTAATATACTAGGGTCACCTGCACATGGGCCCATTACTATCACATGAAGAGCTTAAGTAGAATAGGGGCCTTCTATTTAATAAATGAATTTAAACTCTTATTGAATAGTACACTGCATGGTGAAAATTAGTTTCCATCCAGGACCTATCAAGGAATTGATTCATATGGTAAGGCTTTTTCAATTCTGATGAGTGCTTTGATTCCAAAATCGTCCTCCTGATATGGTAACAATAGTGGCCACAGTGAACCAGCATCCACCAGCGCACCATCAACTGGATGCCTGTTATAACTGAGTTCTGGATGAACCTCAATTGAGTTAATATTTGGTTTCACCTTGCTAACCAATTATGTAAGAAATAGGTCGCATATATATAGGTAGACTGGTAGAAAAATAGGTACTTACTACGTAAGTAGATGGTTTATAGGTAAGGGCTGTTTTTACTACCTACCTACTAACAACACACTTGTGTATTGTTAGTGGGTAGGTAGAAAAAATGGCAACTGAGCTAACCACCATGGTTAGCTAGGGAACTGGAACCCAATAGAAAACTGTTTCCTGCTTACCATTCATCCTTCATGGTGTGCTGGTGGGTACTGGTTCACTATGGCCAACAATGGCTAGTGCGCATTCTCTTATTTCAGTTAGTTTTTGTAAATCAAGAATAGGAATTGGACTACAATGCACTACAATGAAGAGCTCAGCAAATTATTATCGCAAAAGATATATTATCATTAAGGAAATTACCAATTAGCAGTTCAGAATCAGTGTGTTTTTTGCAAATTTGTGAAGTAGGAGGGTTGGCTATCATGCACAAAAGGACTTTGCCAGAGGTCATGGGGGAAGTAGAAATATTTAGGATTCCTCCTATAAGTTGGGATCTTATCAAGGAAACCTTTCTCTGAATATGGCAATTTAAGATTTTTTTTCCCTCATAGTTTTTTGACTTGGGCCCATTTTCCCCCCAAAAAAAAAAAAAAAGCACCCTTTGCACCTTTCCCACCTTCCTCTTTTTTCTTGCCAGATTTCAAAAATTCACCCCAAGAAAAACATTGTTCAGCTCTAATTCCCAGTATACAATTTTCTGTTAATATGGCTAACTGATAGTTCATCAACTCCTGATGCAACTATAATAATAACTAGCACTCGTATTACTGTTAGTATTACTGTTGAAATTAATTAATGGTCATTATTAATGCACAAACAAGACGATCTTTATGTGATGAGAATCATGAGCTGATACAATAGTTTAAAGCAAGAAGAGAGATGATGTTCTTGTTGCTAAGAGTCCATGTATTAGCAAACCAGAGTTATACGAAACAGTGTAATACCGGTGATGATAATGAGATATGGTACTTCACCAAAGAGAAGATAGAAGACGGATGTATTCCAAGTACTCTGGTTGAGGAGATATGAAGCTGCTGAGAAGACAGTAACCAATAGCCCATCAATACTATTCTGTTACACTTTGTCAAGTTGCCTTCATATTGATGCTCACCTCCATGTTGAGTCTTTTACCATTGCAGAACAAGTCTTAGTGAGGCCATTGCTAGAAGACAGTAGCCAGAGGCATTACTACTGGTACTACTGAGGTGCTCAAGGATATGTGAGTTATGACATTTGAAGCCCACCTGGATGAGAAGATATTAACCAGATTTGTTCCTACCTACTATTGATACAACTCTGCAACAGTGTGTACATAAATTACCTTAGATGTAGATGATAGCTGATGTTCAAGATGGAATGGTGGGTAAGATGTGACTGGAGCCTTAAGTTGAATACAACCTAAGAGATTTTAAAGCGTTAAAGTGATCCTGGATGTATACAAAAATAAAATAATTCTTTGGCAAACCACAAATGTCACTTTTCTTCTCTCTGGGAAATTAAATGCACATTATTTTCAGGTATGTAAAGTAAAGGGCCAAATGAAGATGGGTCACCAACTTCCAAGAGAGAGAGAGTTGCACATGCACTCTAGATTAGAAGCTCAGAACAAATTCTTTTGGTTTAATTTTTGAAGTACCTCTTCAAGGAGGCTTGACCATGAAAGACAGGTCCAGGTTGCAAAGACCCACCCCACATTGATAGGTGACAATACAAACACCCCATATTTGCACGTCATGTTTCAAAGAGTAAAGGAGCTCTATCTATTGGCCCAGATCTAAAAGTGATCAGAATAGCAACCTGCCTAGCTAATCCAGTCTCATTGCAGTTATAAGCTTGTAGAAGCCAGTAGTTGTTGATGCACCTACTAATCAGCACCTGTAATTAAGCTCCAAAAGGAAAAGGTCATAAACCTATACCATGAAAAATTAGGCATTGGCTGGGTTCGTGAGAGACTACCGTTCCAACAAGCTGGTGGGCAGGTACCTAAGAAGGCACACAAAAAAAAAAAACTGATTAGTGAGTTTAACATCAATATGCAGCTGGCCAGATCTCAGTTGCATTAAGGCCTTTTCGGAACTCTCTTCGTGATTGAGTAGTGTTAATCTTGTACAGTACATTATACCTTTATGACGAAGAAGCTTTTTTCCAGCAAGTTGTCTCCCTTCAAGCTCATGTAAATAATGCTGAAGCCCTGGAGAGTTTCCCGGGTATCTAATTAGTAGATATCCATGAAACTTGCAGCTGTTCTTTCACCTCAGGATATATATTCACAGCTCCCTGATAGACATTGAAAATGTAGCTCGTGGGTAATAAAAAAGTTTAACCCCAGCGAGAAAACTAATTCATATACGATTGTAGGAGCATCTGGGCACCATGGCAAGCTCCCCGGTTATATCACGTTACCTGACAGTTCCAGACCTCCCTAATGCCCTTTTGCACGTTCCTGATAGCTGGTTGGCTGACCCCATAGCTCACCCGCTTCTATGCCCCAAAACCCGTAAATTAGCGCTGCAATACGATGAGTTATGTCGCCTAACGACCTCCAGCGCTTCCCGCCGGTTACCTATTCCAATGGGTTTTGCCCAAAGAGTTTGTCATGGACCGGCCACCCGACTTAGCGGCTCGTTCAAACCCGACACAACAATGGGTGGTGGTTGCCAGTCGGGCGGTCATGTCCGGCAAGCAACTGATCGTCTCATGATCAGGTGGATTCAAAAGTGTTCTAGATAGTGAAGCTGGGGAACGGCAAGTGTGATGGGGATCGAAAAGTGTTGTAGATAGGGAAGTTGGGGAACGGCAAGTGTGATGGGGATCTTCGATCAAACATAGAATTACTCTAGGGGAAATTAGCAAGTGAGAATGACCTCCGACCTTATAGATCCAGGGAATATATTCCAATGATAATCGAATGGGAAACAGAGCATCTGGAATGATTGGACCTAAGTGTCCACTGTAGACATACATGAAGGTCGAGAAGCAGCTTGTCTGTAGAAGGAAGCGAAAGTTGCCGGAGGTGTCAAAGTAGTCGTGAAGCAGGGCTGAGGAGAGCAGCGAATTCGAACCAAACGTCTCCTGCAGTCTATAACCGGTGCGTTTTGCACATTGTATACTTTTAATATCCATTTTATCTGTTATAAGTCCCCTGTATTGTGAACTAGAGCGCGCTTGAGCGCTCTGGCGAGTTGAGGTTGAATGAGAGTTTTGCGTGCGCGTTCTGGTGGTTTGCATCTGAAAAGTGAGTTTTATTCGCTGTTGTAAAGTAGAGGTGCGCACATTGGCGCTTTGGTTTTTTGATTGCATTTGAAGGAGAGTCTTAGAGCGATGTCATGCGATTCTCCGCAATGTCACATGTTTAGGATCTGAAAAGCTGTGCATGTTTCATCCCTTCTAATAACTCGTGCTCGTGGTGTCTTACAGCTGCATTTGTTTTCAGTTTGAGATAAGTACTTCAGTCGATTCTCTCTGCATTTGCCCCAAGCTGTCGTTCGTAGGTACATCGAAGTTTTCTTTTGCGCACCAAGTTATTGCATGAACTATAAGCTCTACATTTGCGATGTCATGAGCCATCAAAGTTTTTACTTTCCTACCACATGTGTTATTGCATTAACTGCATATGCGCCATTTGCGATCTCATGGGACGCTGCATAACTGCTCGTTTATTTCTTCGTTTGGTTGTATTATTTAGCAGATCCTTGGGTGCGTAGATGGAACTAAGTTGGGTAGGGGAAATGGACAAAAGTCTCGAGAAACAATTAGAGACATGTCTAGAGTGTGTTTGCATAGTGAGCGGGGCGAGGGGCATTGGTGTGGCGCCACATGTCAGACCTGCAACTCAACCAGATATCATGACTGGAAAGAAATTTCACAATAGTGCAAATTAGCTATGAGATGGTCAGCTACTGACTTGTTGAAATTTGTGGTGGGACGGCACTGCTGTTGCAGTTTCTGTGACAATGGCAGGAAGAGATGAACCCAACCACCTGGAGCTGATCGTGACACAGCCTTCGACCTTGCCCGTTATGATCTGCGAGGAGTATCCAATGGCGGAAAGAGATGAACCCAACCAGGAGCTGACACAGCTGCCTGCTAAGGTCTCGCCAGTTATCTGCGAGCAGAATCCAGCAAGCATCCACCAATTCGCTTCACACCTGGTGGAGGATGCCGCAACCAGGGTCCAGCTGATCAAACTTTCTGACACCTCCTCCCCTGCTGGGTGCTTGAACAAAGGTAAAGACGTTTGCCTGTCTTTCAAACATTGCGCAACAGTTGCAACAGTTGAACGAACTTCAGCATCTCTGCTGGAGAAAATGAAGCCGCGGGCTCAGTCTCTGAAAGCTAAAGGTATCTTGGTAAATGAGCCCCGTTTTTTGAAACGGAGCAGGAATCCTTACACTGGCCTGATTACTCCGGTTGCAAAGGATTATTCCACCTCTTACAGCAACCATATCTATCTCAAGGCAAAGAAAATGAAGATGGCCACATCATCCCCCTTGTCCAACCTCGCTGAATTGCCATGCGAAAAGTTCATGCGTCCGGCTGACCCCAAGATTTCTCCTCGCAACAAATTAGGGGGCATCAACTGCATGACATCTCAAAACACTGAACTATCTATCAGCAGTAGCAGCAGTTCAGAAGATGACTTTGAAGGGGGATTTGGAGCAAATGAATTCTACAGTGGTACTTTTCTTGACAGTGACTCTGACGATAACAAAGACACTGGTCACAGAAACAGCAGCGTTAATGGGGACGACTTCCTCAACGACTTGCAGCAGGGGATTAATATTCCTCTGAATTCTGTCGGTTCTAACGAGAATCAAGATGGGCCAGTGCAGATGGAGGTGGAGAATCACATCCTGCCGGGTCCAAATAACATCCTCTGTCGGGCTCTCAACACCCTCCTGAAGAAGCTCAATCTCAAGCCGCTTGCATAAGGACATGTCCTGGATCAAGCCTCAATGCCTCGTGAGGAGTTCCTTATAAACATCCATAAATAAATACATTCTAGCTCACGATGCCATCAAACTAATGGTGAGGTAACTTGTTGCCATTTATTTGTGCAGGTTATCGTAAAGTGTCATGTTTGGTTTTTTTCTTTAGAGCTTCTGATCAGTCAAGTTGCAGTAGAAGTTCTATTGCTTATATCATTTTCAGTTTTGCAAATGCAACTGTGTTAAGTATTGGCTGAAGTGAAATAAAGCAATGCAAAACGCAAATGTTTTTAAGTACTGGCTGAAATTAAATAAAGCAATTTACTGTGCACCATGTTTGAATTTTTTTGCTTTACTACAAATTCTAGCTAGCTAGTTAGTTCAAGTATGTTTGCCTCTATTTTTTGTTTAATTCATGACTAGTGGTAGCTCATGAATAGTGGAATCAGTTTCATACTGATTTTTTATAGACTTGAGTTCTTGTAGGCTTGCAAGCATGTAAGTTTTCTGACAGATAGAATACATATATTTTCCATTTCCACAATTCCTGATGAAACAGTTTAGCTTAAATGGATTGAAGTTGCTAAATTCATGTGAATTCATGCATTACCTTCTTTATCCTACTCCAAGTTCTTTGTAATGTTTGGAAATGTAATTAACTGTTCAAATATCAACACACAATCTAGTTCAAGTAACTGGATTTGACCTAATGATAATTTGACATACAAGTGAGATTCCAAAAGCTTTGTGGATGTATGGCAGTGGATATGAAGCAATTGTAGCTGTTCAAATATCAGGTCACAAGTTGTTCAAGTAACTGCAAACCCATTGTGAGAATTTTACATGCTTAAGAAAGATTGGAAGCCCTGTGCACAAGATGTGCGACATTGAATATGAAGCAATGCAGGGACATTGAAAAAGTATGGTTTGGTATTTGTTTGTTATTAGGCTCTGGGTCCAGTTGTTAGTTTTTTGGTGTTGAGCTCCCTCCTGAACCATCTCCAGAGGTTGTGGAAATTTTTCTGAGTTAAAACATTTAGAGTTCACTTGGGTGATTCTTTTGTGAGATCCATGATAGAGAGATGGGCCATCACCTTAGCACAGGCAAGATACACTGAGTCTACCATAGGCTAGCTTTACAATGGTAATTAAGGTTTATCACCAACGCATGTTTATCATGACTATTTAAGAACTTGTTCATGAAGACCACTACTCTTATGCTCATTGTCAAATGAGTACATACCTTATAAGCCATGGGTGAGCTATCACATCAACAGATCATCAAACATTTCACTTTATGGATCAATGCACTACCCTAAAATCACATTGAATTGCATTTTGAGTTGTACAATGAATTGGACTGTTCTTTTAAAAATAAATTAATATTAAGACGCTTTTCTTTCAATAAAAATCAGGACTATAGCAAAGAACCAATATCACTGCGAGTCATTCTGTATACACACACACACACACACACACACATATTGCTTATTGTATCTTTGCAACATCCATTAAAGATTTTGAAGTACAGGCTTTATTGGGCTGTGGCACTAGTGTGCTATTTCACATTTTCTCACACTGGAAATGTTACTTTCATAGTTTAAATTGGTTAGTGGCAAACTAATTTATGTGTCCAAAAACTCTTGCATGTAGTATGTATACGTAAGTTGTCATTGTGAATTGTAGAGTAGCTATGAATGCATTTAGAAGGTTAGCATCTAAGGAAGGGAGCAAGGGACCGCCACATGTACCCACTTCCTCCAACATGAGCCAATTTTATGAGACCATAATAGGATGTGTTGCAGCTGGATATACAGTTCTGAGTGTCAAAGAGACAAAATTGAAGATTCTTTTTTCAAGGTATTATCCTATTGAAGGGTAGGATGGTGAAAGCCCCAAAGCTTATGGATTTTTTCATCAGACCTTGAAATTAAAATTCCTGCATGAATCACACTTGAATGGAATATAAGGCCTGCTAAACGCGCCCAAGTGTTGTACCACTCATAGAAGCTAACACTGAGGTCTCTTTTGACCTCCATGTTTTTAGTTCATGAACACTAACTTTTGCGTTGATATCATGTAATCAATATCATGCAAGATGGGCCATGCCTGAACATTTTCCTCCCTTGAAAGAAATATAGACAATTCATAGAATTTTCAAAATTTTATAGGGCAACTACTTTATATTCGAATTCAACTCGCTTACCAAACCATTTTCATAACAAGCATGTTCTTGAATTTTCCATTTTTCTGGTAGGTTTGTATATGCAATATATGTCTCGTATCTATTGTGTAGCATGTGTAGCTGTTCACCTGCAAAACTGGGCATTACATTATTCCATCAGTTCAACAAAGCTAGTAAAGATTTTGTGACCCATCACCCACCAGTGTGCCATCCGTTGGAAGCTGTTATGACTCAGCTGTGGATGAACCATGACTGAGTTGTACCACCTTGGTAACACATCCTGTAAACCCTCTAGATACTTACATCTCACACTACTTAGGTAACTACCTATGTAAGTATATGAGCATCAATACATAAGAAGGTAGGGAATTTAAGTGGTACTGACTACATGTTCCAGTAGGTAAGTAGGTGATCAGGTACTTGGTGGCTACTAGATACATGTTGATAATTAGTACATATCTATCCATGAAGTAGCAAGTTAGCTATGCAACAGAAATATACCGAAAAAGTGCTTTGGACCATCCATACACCATCCATCCTGCATGGTGTGCCGGTAGGTGTATTGTAGTTAGCTATGGGACAGTAATAATTTTCCTGTCCATACACCATCCATCTTGCATGGTGTGCCGGTGGTACTTGTTTGACAAGCTGGCCTGCCAACCCTAGGGCTGAGGTGTTCCTGGCATAATGCGGCCCCAAGGCTGGAGGCTGAGGACCCATTATTTGGGAACCACCCCACCTCAAAGCTGATGTCCAGCATAACCAGCCAGATATCATGGGAAAAAAAATAAAAGACTAAAGGACGCATTTTCAAAGCAAAATGCCAGCAGAAATCACACAGGTTTTTATGACCTATGAATCAGCTAAGACCCGAACCAGCCTTCAATCTTATCAATATCGATTAATCACTGTGCATTAAAAGGCACATATCTAATACCTGTACACTCCTGATCTCAAGAAAAGTTATGATATATTCTGGATGGATCCTTTTGGAAACTAACTATTTATGACCTCCAAAGTATATGAACTTAGGTGCTCCAAGTTTTTGGCAGAAGAATATTTCCTGTTTTTGAGTGAAAGAAAATTAAACACTACTTTCCTATATGGTCAATGAAATGGGAAGAGATCTAGAGATTTGAAAATCAGCTAAGCATGGGCAAACCCAATGTCAAACTGTTCTTCAAGATTGACATTATTTTCAACAAAGCTTAGTAGCATGTTGTCCTGGAGTAGATCCAACTTGTAACGATAGCTTGTGTGCTCCTGTCTATTTGTAGTTGCTAGCCACCTACCTGTACGTCTGTAGCTATTGTCTGAAGCTTTAATGCAGTTTCAACCACTTCTCTTTCAGATCAGTCAAGGTTGAGCTACGGAGGTATGTCCCCATGATGTTAAGTCTCGCCAAATATTCTAGATCCAATTAAGAAAAATAATATGGACCATATAATTTGCTAAACAATTAAACTGTTCAATGTCGATATTGAATACAAAGCTGCAAAGAAGGATTCAATAAGGTAACTATACTTAGTGAGAATTAATACATCATGACCTTCATGACCATAACTAACTGCAATAATTTGAACGAAATTCTTGATGGTGGATGATACATCTGAACTCTACGCAAACTTCAATATTATCAGCTACATGTGCATCCCACAAAAATGCCAAGATTGAAACATTCACGATTTCTCTTGTTACATTTTCTCTTAATTATGACCTGGCAATTTTTCATAAAAATATGAAAAAAGGATTTTTTTCAAAATCTTGGAGGTGCAAAGTATCTTGAACTATAAGAAAATGGTTTGTAAAATTTCAGCTTGAGGTTTAGGCTCTTGGGTAACACACACAAGAGAAACATAAAAGTGATTAGAAATTGCCTGTATTCAAAGGAATTTTCATTGAGAGATGCTGCGGTGACTTGATACAGTTGCAACAGCATTCCCATTTGGGTACACATGCATTGATGGTTCTGAGTTAACTGCAGGAATTATTAGGTTTGGCCCCTCTCAATCTGGAGAAGTGCCTAGTTCTGGCATGGACCCAGCAATGGGCCGGCATAATCTTGTTTTGTCCTCCAGGTTGCACTCGTTACAACGCTCGATTAATTCCACATTGCTTCAATCACGTACAGCGCTTCCATCAGCTAGCGCAATGCTGACTGTATCATGCGCGCTCCATAGCGCAATGCTGACTCTAGAGTCAGTCATCGGTACTATTGTCACACCTACTGCAGTAATTTCCCCATTACCCCAACTTCAGTGCATGATTCGGACGCCTAGAGGCATCACCGCGGCCTGTACCATGATCTGAAACGGCATTGTACGCATTCGCATGCACAATCATCGGCAACGTGCCCATTCGGACGCACAATGGTCCAGCATCTGGTCTGAACTTCCCTGGTAGATAAATAAAAGCTTCTACATTAGTCCTGCTAGAATGCTTAGCTCATTCAAGAAAGGAAAAGTTGCCTAGCATCTCTTCTAGAATATATTGTAGCCAGGGACAATTCTAGGAGTTCGAGCATGAGCAGACTTAGGGCGAGTGCAAATTCAATTCTGCTAATTAGCTGCATGGTCAACCTACAAATAGAAAGTGTGTGATAGCAGCTCACTAAATGACTAAGCTCACATACCAAAATAACCGCATGCAGTTGTAGTCACTGGTCATAATCCTTATCATATCCTTTATCTTGTGAAAGGTTTTGATTTCTTCGCACAAAAGAAGTCACAAATGGTACAATATAAGTACTTATTATAAATATGTCAACCATCAGCGCTTTCGAACCTCTTGACGATGGTGCTCTAGTAGCCAGGACGTTAATACCTCTCGTTTGAGAAATTCTCGGGTAGAAGTACACAACTATTTCCTTTTTTTTAAATCAAAAAAGAAAAATTTAGTGTCAAAGACGAAAGAAACAACCAGACCAGAACGACATAATTTCATGGCAGATGAATTTTGGGTTGGCATTTCAGTACAGTGAATGGGCTTCTCAGGGTGGATTAAAAGAATACTTTCAACATATACTTCTATACCACAATTTTTTTGGATGTGCAAATTTTTCAGTAGTTCTTTTTAAGGTCCAATATCATGTCATCTATAGTCGACAATTCTCACGCAGGTCACATACTCTAGTCTCTAAGAATTCTCACTGTAGGCCTAAGGTTGGTTTAATTTTATAATATATATGGTCTCCATGCACTCTATTTTGGCTCCTTGAGAAACCTGTACAATTCTTTCAACCTGAATTAGTTCCCATCTTTGGTTCAGGCAACAAAGTCTTATTTAGATATAGGTACTTAAAACCAGCTTCACTAGAACCTTCACACCACCTAGGCTTTGATAGGCCAGTAGGGCGCGTGACCTTCAAGCTATATATATAGCATTCTTTTGAATGAAACCCACAAGTTCACTGAACCAGAATTCAGCATGGATTTTAGACTTTAGTGCAAGTCTCGCCTAATTTAGAGAAAAGGCTCCAAAAATTATCTCAAATTAGATATCACATGAATAAGGAGAATTTTGCCTATCTATTATTTGGGTTCTCTAAGAGATTTAATGGCATTATGTCTCTCTCTTGTAAGCAGATGGCCAATCATAAATTACGTGAATATTGGTAAGTAAGGCTCATGAGAACCAGCAGATGGTATGGTTAGGTGATGGAGAGGCACACAAGAAAGTGCTGTATGTGTTCGTTTCACGAGCGGTGTTTTCTTTTTTCAATTTTGTGATGTAGCCAAATTGGTGATCATCAACAAGAAGATTTAGCCAAATTTTGCTATAGACCAAAACAAAAGTTGAAATTTCTATAAATCCTTTTAAATATGACTACCTGTTAGAACCTGTTGTAGAAATCTGGCGATTAAAAAGAAAATCGAAATCTGGCGGATTTCTACCTGGCCTTTTTTTCCAGAAAAATCCTTTGTATGTGTGGAAATCATATTTCTGAGCTCGAATAAATACTAAAATTAGTCTCCCTGAGAAAAACACTTGTGCTGTAGGATGAACTGCAGAAATTAATGGGGTTGAAGAGCCACCACAAATGGTCGTGCAACGTGCTCAGGCGCCTGGTTACAGATAGATGAAGTCTTAGAGAAAAGTATAAGTACACTTTAGTTCAATGTCCCTTCAAGGTTAGCATAACTGCAAGGCAAGTAACAGCAAGCAGGCCCTGCCCCTGTATGGAACCTCATGACCTCTGTAGGGAACACTATAAACTGCTTGAGGCACATAAAAAGGTACGCTGCACTCTCCATCGTCTTGATGTGTTTTTGCCGTGTTCTTTAACTCTTGTTATAACTCACATCTGTCGATCATCAGCGTCCCTCTCAATCTAATTAAGTTTCGAGCATCTCTCTCTCAATGGAGTTCTTTCATGAAAGCCACTGGTTCTTTAAGGTTTTTCGAATTACCAGGACTGGCAATTCTTCGATTCTGATTTTTTTCAGAGAACCAGAACTAGTGGTTGTCTGATTTGGAAATGTTAGAAAAACTGGAATGGGCAAAACTTCTTTACAGATTCAAATAAGAGGACAACACTGGTTTGGAATTTGGAACCATGTTGGGAGGTTATAACAAACATAAACATACCTCCAGTGGTTATAGGATGGTTCGTAAGGCTCATAACTGCAGCTATTCTTAAATTTTAGCTCAAATATGAAACCATAGTTCTTAAAAATGTGGAAAAAAAAAATAACTGCCTAGGTATAAAATTGTGGGTTGCATCTACTTTTAATATATATAAGCAAGTTTTGGAGTAATGTTGAGCGGTTATGAGAAACAGGAACAGACACAGCGCCCTGGCTGCTATCATGGTGGTTCTTAGGGTTCATAACTGTGGTTGTAAAAAAAAAAAAAAAAACTGTTCAGATTTTCACAATTTTGTGAGGTTGGTGGACTCACAATCATCCACAATAGGACTTTGCCAAATTTGGCTACAGGTTGGAAAGGAAACTTGTAGAATTTTTTTGGAACCCCATTATATTTTTGTGACATACTAGAACATATAGTCTAAATCTGACAGTTTCAAATTTATTTTCCTCAAAATCTGGCAACAATGGGTCATTTTTCCCCAAAAAGTCCTTTATATCAGTGATCACCTTTCTTTTTGTTGCACAAAATGATAAAATTTCCCCACCAAAAAAACACTGACCAGTTCAGATATGCAACCCTGGTTCTCAAATTTGTGAAAAAAATCAAATTACCAGGTCTATATGACCACAGTCCTTTGAGGTTTTTGAAATTCTTGGAACAGCCAATCTTTTATTCTGATTCTTATTTTTTTTAAAGCACAGCCAGAACCAGCAAACTTTCTCTGATTTTTAAATATTTAAAAACGGGGGCACCACAGTTATTAGAAAAATTAAATACCCGCCCAACAGTGTTTTGGAGTTGTTGTGCATTTACAAGATCCAATTCTCTCATTAGTATTACTAATCATAATATGAACATGAAATAATTAATTCATGCCTGAGCTGCAATGTCCATTAATGATAATGGTCATATGAAATGAACTATAGTTGTTGGTGACTTATGATGGGGGCCTTATGAAATCATGTCCACATTTTTTTGTCTTTAAACACCATGCCACTATGCATCCAAACCTAATTTATCACAAAATTGCCAGCTGTAGCCAAATGTGGCATAGTGACAGAATATATATATTTTTTTAAAAATCTCTAAATGGCCAAAAAATTTCACAAAAAAAAATACTGGCCTGAGGTAGATAGTTCAATATTTAGGTGAAGCTGGTCATAAGGTTTTTCTTTTTGTTTCAGTTATACATCAAGAAAGGAAAGTGTTGGGAGCTAGTAATATCCAGAGCTAGTAAATGGGACGGGTTGGGAATGTGTTTGTGATGCATCAAGATACTAATTGAATGGCAGATTGGGGAGTGAAGTGGAGTAAACTTTCCTTCACTGCCCTTTTTACTGAGGCATAATGTATTGATTTTAAATTCCCAATTGGTTGAATGGAGTGGAAGAATCCAAGTTGATATGTGATGTGTACCAGTGATTATTTTTTAACTTTCAGATGTTGGGTCATTGGCTAGCATCTCAAGGGGGAATTAGCTTCAAACAGTGACAGGTTTTTAGAACTTGTCTAAACAGCAAAAGAAAACTAGTTAAGAAACAGCTACCAAACTAACAGCAGAGTCTAAATGTGATGAAAAGATTTTCCAGAAAAAAAATCGTCAAATTTTGGTAATTTTAAAATAAAAAAAAACACAGGAATATTTCAGAATTTCACACACAAAAGAAAACACTGATTTGTATATAAGAAAGGACCTGCCTGGGAGCTTCATCTTCCAGTTTTGCTGTAGTTTGTGTGGGCACAAACTTTTTTAATTGGGAGTGGTCACACTACAATTAAAAGATTGTTCCTGAACTTATTCAATAAATCTTGCTCAAATTTTACATGCATGCTATATAGCACTATTACCTATCTAGATGTCAGTGGGATGTCTGTTACATGTCGCTAGGCATTTGGATTATATTCGAATGGTGTCTGGTTGTTTTAGAAATAACATGGTTTTACTTCATCACATCAGTTCATTATAAATTTGACTCTTTCCCTAATTTAGTAAAGGCCTAAAAGGTGTAGGCTATGGTCTTTTTCTCCAATTTTTTTAATTGAAAATTTGACAATTTTTTTCCAAAAGATAGCAACATTATTCAAATTATATATATATATATATATCTCAATTTTTTTTGCCTAATTTATAGGTTGCAAGGTCTTTTCTATACGTTTCAACTTTTCCCAGCGATCTGCAACAATGAGATGAGGGTGGCAGAAAGAGATGCTACGCTCAAGGTCTGAAGGTCTGAACTGTTAGGCGTCTGTTGCTTTGTCTCCCACTTTAGCTTTGTATCAGAAGACAACCAGAGTTTTTTTTCTAAAGACAGGTGTACACTGGTTGCTCTCTTCCATTCCTTGCACCACTTTTCTTTCCTTTTCGCCCTCTCACTACTCTAAAAATTCTTTGTTTTTATGTTCGATCTTTCTTTTGCTTTGTAAAATAATTAGCCTGGGGATCATCCAATTTGGCTTTCACGACACATTTGTTCCAGTCATGCAAATTTATTTTTTCTTTAGGTGATAACTTCCCATTCCATCAGAACTGTTGTTGCATATCTCGTAAAAGGTTTTTTCTTAATGAATTAATTATGATATTTGTGGCCATAAAGGTTTATGAGGTGGAATTAGTCCTAATATCCTACAAATTGCATTGTCTCTCGTGTCATAATGAGTGGTCTTGTCACCTATTTGGTGTTTATGATTGTTAATCCATTTTTTAGGTAATGATGTAATAATTTCCCCACCATAATTTTTATTGTGATGCAACTCAACTTTTTGTTTGTTGAATTTGAACCATTGATAAAATTGTGTCCTTCCACCAATTATTTTTCTTGGTATTGTACTTGGCAAGATTTTATTTTTGTCTTGGGTGATTATTATGATTATTGTGATTACAATGACCGTAATGATTGTATTTCGGTAAGCTTTTAATTTATTGACACTAACCAATGTTATATCCTCATTAGTTAATGTGCTTAATTGTACAATGTTATTATTTAAGCATTTTTTATTCGAAACATGCCAATTCATGGAAAAAGGAATTTTCCTTCAATTTTGGGATCCTTTGGAAGCCACAACACCAAATCTCCATCTTCAAATCTCTTTAAAAAAATTTCATCATCCTTTTGATGTTTTCTTATTATTTGGATGTAATCAATGTTTTCTACTTCTATAATTAGTTTTTCATCAAACATAACTAAATCTTCCATTTGTACTAACAATGCATTCATCCAACTTCCATCTTTTTCAACAAGTGTTCAATTGGTTGGAACTATGAATTCGGTAGGTAATAATGGCATCAACCCATATACGAATTCATATGGTGTATGTCATGTGGAGACTTTATATGCAATTCAGTAAGCCCATAATGTGGTAGGTAGCATTACATCCCAATCATTTTGGTTAGCATTCACCAACTTAGTTAATATTTGTTTTAACATCCTATTGGTGGGTTCTGCTTGACCATTTCCTTGAGGGTAATAGTGATGGATTTATGATGTGTAAACATAAATTCTTACACTAATAATTCAATCGAACTATTTATAAAATGGCTTCCTTGATCACTAACCAAGTGGGTAGGACAACCAAATCATGTAATAATGTTTTCATAGAAAAACTTTATAGTGCTCCTGGTTGTATTACCTCATAACGCTGTCGCTTCCACCCACTTTGTTGTCTAATTTGTAACGACTATAATATACTGATTTCTAGTATAACATGATGCAAGTTTGATTGGTCCCATGGGTCAAACACATGTAATTAAAAGTCAAAAAAGGCATCAGATGTTAAACATAATTAGTAAAAATCAAAAAAAAAATTTAATTACCATTTATAACCATAGTATCATGGCAAGTTAATTTTTTTTCCCTTATATGTATGTCAAGGAACTTAGAGTAAAAAATCATTTGATCCAAGATTAAGTTTCGGTTTTAACTTAAGACGTTTAAAAATGTACACCTACTACATTAGATGGGATCAATTTTGCAAAGGTGATGCACTCCCAAGCTCCTCAAGGGACTCAAATGTGAGTCTAAGATGAAAACAGCAGAAGAGTAGGAAATTGGGGCATGCTCCCTAGCTTGCAACACTTCAGGGGTAAAGGGGTGTGCTGGAGCTCCGGGATGGGATTAGGAAGATTGACAAACACTTCAATCACTCACACGAACCTACACAAACCAAGCAACCAGTTGGTTAATGCATAATTGGAGCACTTTTGGTGTTAGGATGAACCACTGGCAAATTCGAACTCACAAGACTTACCATGACCTGAACTTGGGGGAAGCCACCACCTTCCCCTCATACTATACTATGTGCCTCTCCATGAGGCCCACATCCAAATGGCATTTTGTCCTGGGACTCCCAAGTGGGAGTCTCAAAATTCCTAAACTTGGGACTCTCGCAACTTTGGGGGCCCAAAACTTTGTGTGCAGACCTTCGATTGAAATGAGGTTTAAAGCAAAATTGTAGCTTTAGTTGAGAGCTTTCCAACAGTATGTTTCACGTCACCTGCACGTACAAAAATCAGGGCGATTCCCGACTTTTAGTGGTCGAGAGTCAAATTGTCAATGTGACTCCCAACCTTTCTTTTGGCCATAACTTGTGCTTCAGGTGTCCAAATGGGTCATGCGAGCCCATTTTAGACATCTACGTTCCAAGAGATTTCCAATGATATAAAGAACGTCTCAATTCAATGAATTTCAACCCCTGTAATCACCCTCTGAAAGTTTGAAAGTCCATTGGGACTCCAACTCCCAAAATGGGAGTTCACTTGGAAGTGTGAGGGTTCATTCCTTCACACTCTTTTGCATTCCCAGGAGCATGAAATGTGACTCCTAGGCTCACTCTTGGCATGCACCCTCGCAAGCCCTTGCTTTGGTCGCGAGCCTAACCTTAAACCCTAAACCCTAACCTTAATAGCCTAATATAAATATTGCATTGAACCTTAACCCTAACACCCCAACACAAGAACTTGAGTTGTGAACCCTAACCCTACAAATTGTATTCCATTTAAACCTTAACCCCAACACCCTAACAAATATACTCCATCCATCTGAACCCAAACCCTAACAATGTAACACAAGTATTCCATGTGAACCCACCCTAACACCCAAACACAAAATACTCCATTTAAACCTTAACCTTAATAGTTGTAAGTCTTATAGATTTCAATGTACAAACTTGGATTTCTAATTTCAAGCTATGGCCAAGTAATTGACCATAATTCTAGTGCCAAAGAAAGCATCTTTACTTATTGAAGTGTTAATTATCCTTGAATTTTCTGGTACTAGTGATGGCATTTAGAAAACAAGTTACACACACATGTTAAACCACAACCTATACATATTTGATTTAGTTCTACCCATACAAATGTACCACCTTTCAGAGAATTCTACAACCTATACTTTAGTTGCAATCACTGCCCTTGTTGAAAAATTGATGTAAACTTCAAACTAAAATTTAGATGAAAGAGGGAAAAGAATTTCACCTTGATTAGGCTACTCTCAAACTGTAGGTCAAACTCAACACTGCCAAAATTGCGAGCCAATGGAACCACATTCTCTCCTATTGTGTCACCTTGATCTAACCATGACCAAATGTGACAACCCACAACCCAATTGCCACAAATGTCAACAATAGTTTCAAATTTTGCATAAACCTTAAACCCTAAACCCAGATACCTACCATAGAGACACCTTTTAGTAATGTGAAAGATATGAGCTATGATTTCAACATGATTTGAACAAAAATATAAGTTGAATCTTTTCATTAAAAAGGTGTAAACAAGCATGTACACTAGCAATAATGTAAATTGGGAAGGTGAAATTGGGAATGCAGTTTAATTCAATTATGCAAATGCCTAAACATATCAATTTAGATAATGCTAGATAATCACATTAACTAATGCAAGAACAATGCAAAGAATTTTATTTTGAAAAGATCTGATGACATGGTTTGATGCATAGTGGCAACATTAACAACAATAGTGCAAAAGTTGTAGATGGTCTAACCATTGTAATGAAACCACCAAGTCTCCCAATATGTATTTGCTCCATGATAACTTATCACATAAGTGCCAAAAACATTTGCACACAAATGGCTACTTGGTAGGCTATATATGTGTCACAACTTAGTTCATTCCATGATGTAATCAAGGTGAACCACAAACCCAAATTAACCAATTCACTTTTTAGCCATTCCCCATTTAACCTACAAAAACATCTAGGGTAAAATCAATTGAAACAAACATGTCATGCAACATGCATTCAAAGCACCAATGAGAAGCTGCAACCCTAAACCATATTTTAGTCAATACATGCAATTTTCAACCAAAAGATCACATGCACACCTAAAGTTATAATGGTTAAGCACAAACATCCATAAATTGAACCTCAAATAAATGTGAAATGTGTACAATGTCTAGGACTTTTTTTTTTCCTTTGTTTCACTTGTGATAACATAGGTTTAGCAAACATGGTCTAACGTCTTGGGAAGTTGTTAGGTTGCATTGGGTTTTTCTTCTTTTGTTTATAAGCATTGGATTGTTGAGCTATTGATGGGGCTACAGTTGCACAATCTACATTGCCATCTACACATTGATTAGAGGAGGGTTTTTGTCTAGCAAGGGCAACCTCAAAAGTTTTTGAAGGTGATAAACCAAGGTTCAAATTAGGAAGAAGTTTAGCACCTAGTTCATTATTTCTAGTTGAGTTGGTTGTAATTCCCTTAGAACTAGTGAAGATATTTGTAGCTATTTTTTTGGTGGAATCATGATATGTAGCTTTCTTCCTAGCAAAGTCATTTGTAGCATCATTTTCAACACTAAAATCAGAATCCACGGCTCCCTTTTTGGAGGAACCAACTATAGTTCTGTTGTCAACCTTTTAATTTTCTAGCAAACCATCAACCCACCTTTCCAATTATGATCCATCATCACTTTTCGACCCAAAATCATAATCACATTCTTCCTCCCCAAAGATTTCTAAACCATTTTTCTTGTCACTTTTCCTTGGTGTCATCTTTGTATGTGATGATGAGGTAGGCAGTTTTGTTTTAAAATCAAAAGCTTTTGCAAGTGAAAGCACAAGAAGACTTATGGATGTAATAAGGGAGGTAACTTGTTCCCACCCACTTATGTTAGTTTTACATGTGGGACACATTATTTGACCTTGGACGCATGCATAACAAAAATCATAGTGGCCATAAGGCTGCTCAAAGATTAACAAGGTATCACAAGGTTAGTCATCAAATACAATGGTAGAATGTAACTATTCATTCTATAAAATCAATGAGTTATAATAGTTAAACACTGAACATGCATTTCATGAATTGTCATGCTTGTTTACCTTCAAGCAAATAGTGGCCTTGGTCTCAAAACACAATGCACAGACTTGGGGCACTTTCTGAGCTTCTCAATTGTAAGCACTTCAACTGGTTTTGAAACAGTTGATGTTATTTCTTAGGTAGCTAGTGAAAGATTGGATAGACTTTCCCTTACAATTGGGTCAGATAAATGACTTTATCTAGTACATCAACCCCAAGCTTGCAAGTTGTGACCCAATTTTGCATACATCTAGATCAAATGTTGTAACTTTTGCATAGAAACACAGGTCCATGCAATTTTCATGAGCCCTCAATTTCATTTAGTATTCACAAATCTTTATGGGAAATTGTCTTGAGTTGAATAGGACTCATGTAATAAATTTCCTTTAATATGTAAATCCAGTGTGCATTCAAGGACTTTAATAACTTATGCAGTTCAGGAAAATATATTGCAAACTTCTAAGATTTTGAAACCCAATGTCAACATTATTCAAGACATAACTTGAAAAAGTCAAGACTATTCAGGACAAGACTTGAAAATTTTAGGACTTTGACCCAATGTTAGGATTATTCATTATAGAACTTGAAAAATTCAAGACTTTGACCCAATGTCAAGACTATTCAAGACATAACTTAATAATGTTTAGGACTTTGACACACCAAAGCTCTTGTGAACTCTAGTGAGAACTCATGATTAGGAGCTCTAATTTTTGACATCACCTTCTAATAAAAAATTTCAATTTTTTTCACAGTGTTTGCTTCAAACTTTTGGTCATATCATGAACCATTTTTACTCAATCATGGCCCAAAATGTTCACAGATCTCATCTAGGGTTGCATCTTCATTAATCAACTTCAGAATGTTCTTCCTTGTGTTGCATAATTCTCGATGAGTTTGAAACCACAAAGCATCCATCATCATGGCCATACCTAATGGCTTGTGTGCAACACATTTTGAAAAACATAAGAATAATAAGTGAAAACAAGATCACAGCTATACAAATCTCTATTACAATGTTCAATTCACAACCTGCCTTAGGACTACAAATTTATAAGAACAAAAGCGGTAAGTACCCAAATTTTTACAAATTGTTGCACTTGCAAACTAATATCCACACAATTCTTTGTAGATTGTGTACATTTTGCACCCTTTACATGCACGATTTGTACCTTCATTTTGCTAGATATTGATTCCATGGTTGCAAATGTTGGAGGGAGATTTGAGGAGGGAACTTCAAACTCAAGCAAGAAAAATATTTCAAATGCGTGATCACTTTTTCTTTTGATATTCAAAGGAGAACTAGAAAACTTAGAATGGGAAGGGCTATCAAAGATGCCTCCTTAGCATCTTTTCTTCAAACAGTTGGACAACAACTATTACGATCAAAGGTTGAAAAAATCAGGTGATGGCGAAAAGACTTGCAAACAAGACTCAGAAAAAAGTTGAAAACAAGATTAGGGCATGAAGACGAAAGTCAAGTGTGAAAATGGGTCAACTTTCAAAAACCAACTTTGACCAATGTTGCCCGCTTTGAAAATTGACTACCTAGTTTCGACCAATCAAATTGCAACTTGCCACTTTGTAATTTCAAAGAAAAAAGAAAAAAATCAAGGGTAGTCCTAAGGTTTTATGGCAAAGAAATGGTGACTTGATTGTGAATAGACCCAATTTGTTATGTATTATCAATTGTTAGGCACCAAGATAAATACTATTTTAATTATATATGGAATTTGAAACATAATAGATTTGTTATTGTATGATTATCATGGATGGATCAAGTTGCCATTGTTAGAAATTTAGCTTGTTGTCAATATATTAAATTTTAAACATTGAGGTTCTTTTTCTCATTTTAAATGGGAGTTGTGTCATTTGGTTCTCATAACTTAAATTTTTTTATGTTTCTCCTAGTGGCCACCAAACATTCAATTATATTTTTAAAAAATTTATGATGTATATATATTTGAAAAGTATTAGTAAAATTTGTGTGATAGTATGATGTTGTATTTTTTCCAATTTGGCCTCCCTACTTGTTTCAAATTGAAAGGGTAGAGTCTTTTGATGTTAGATAGGAGCACTAACATTTGGCTTTCAATCACTCATGAAAATTCATAGTCTGGTCTTAGATTTGATATGTGTTTTTAACATAATGTGTACATGGATCTTTTTGGAATTGTTGGTTACAAATTTTTTTTTATTTGGAAATAATGTAATTGAAAAAAATTATAATATGACATTCACGTCAAAAATGATCGTTAATTTGTCAAGTCTGGAAGCCATAAGCAGAGTTCATTCCATCCACCAAGTTGTATAAAGTCCTAAATTAAAATTTTAGTCCTATAATTTTCACTTGGTGGGCACCAGGCAAAATATTCTTTTCATCATAATATATTAATTTTGAAACTAGCATAATATTATATTGGTATTAAATTGGTGTAAATTTTTTTGAGACAAAATGTCTTTGCAAATGTTATATTTGTGAATGATGTTCTTTTTACTTGAATATAAGGTTACATTTTAAAAATATGATGGCCACCAAACGAAGTTCATACCATCCACGAAGTAGGGAAAAGTTCTAAATTAATTTTAAATGTGTTTGAGTTTCTGCAACCTTTTATACCAAAAACAACCCCCACTTCTTGTACAAATCTAGATGCTCATGACAAGCATGTTTTTTCAAGGCACTCATGCCATGGTTTTTATTGTAGCTCACAAGCCTTTTGTGCTTTCCATGTGCAATTGAATAAGGTGACAAACAAAACATTGCATCATTTACAGGTTACAAATGTTCGTTGCTACATCATTATTCACCATAAAAAAAGGCCAATAGGTTGATGATTGATGACTAGGAGACCACAAACTTTAGTTGGCCACTAGCTTTGAAACTAGAGTTTCCCAAGTTCCATCAAGGTCAACATTTGATGTTCCTTGTGATCCAAGTTCAATTTCAAATTGAGACATAAAATCAATGTCACCTTCTTCATCACATGAAACTATTATTGTTGCAGGTATTATCGCACTTGAAATAACTACTACAATCTGTGTGGCACTTGTGGATGCCATTGATGAAAACATCTTTATAATTGTTTTATCAATTGTTGTCTGCAAAAAAAACCAGGACATAAAGTTTCCAGAAACTCATTAACATCCAATCCATGATGGAAGCGACTATTTCTCATAACGCTGGGGATGTAAACAGGTGGTACCCAAGGTTACTGGAAGCAACTGAAGCAACTGGCACCCAAGGTTATTGGAAGCAGCTGGAGCAAGTGGTACCCAAGGTTACTAGAAGCAGCTGAAACGCATAATACGCAAGGTTACTAGAAGCAGCTGAAACGCATAATACGCAAGGTTACTAGAAGTAGCCAAAGCAGGTGGTAACTAAGATTATTAAAAGCAATTGAAACAACTAGTACCCAAGTTTACGGGAAACAATTGAAGCAACTGGTACTCAAAGTTACTTGAAGCAGCTAAAACAACTGGTACCCAATGTTGCTGGAAGTAGCTGAAGCAGTTTAAAACCTGTCTGTGCAAGGTCTTATGCATGGTTTTGGAAATGACAGTCATTCAGTTCCGGGTTTGAACCCAGATCCTAGAACAAGGTGGGTCTAATGGTAAGGTTTTTGTCCGGGTATTGAAATAAAGGTCAGTGTCAGAGTAAGGTTCTTAGAACCGGAACCGCCGGTTATTAACTGAATATCTGGAGAACCGCCCAACATTGGATGGTACCCAATGGGTGTCACAGGAAATTTATATATAAAATAAAATTATTAAAATAAAAAAATTTTGAAAAAAAAACCTACAACCATTTCTACACCATGTAAAGCCCTTGGAGATGGGCTTTATTGGAGGGCGCATGGGGTGAATAAAGCGCATGGGGCTTTTTTCACCTGCATGCTTTTTCCTGGTGCTCTATGAGAGTACCGGACCCTGTATCACAAGAAGCCAAATTCTTCCATGTACACTAGGCAAGCAAAACTGGCCTGGAAACTAAACTATGCTTGCATAACATTGCTCTTGTTGCAACAAAACATTTGAATGCTAGTTCCTAGCCATTGGAATCCAGTTGTCTGATTTTGAAGGAATGGTATGGTATACCCACAAGCTATCTAAGCATTCCAAGATACAGTTCCCCTTAGCAAAAGGATGTACAGCTTTCGTGACAAAATGGAAAGTGCACTCGTTGATACTGGTCTTTGTGTAGGGTGAAACCCAAGGCCAAGGGCTCTACTGGGATAAGGGCCTGTGGAAATCCTCAATACAAATGTGGAGTTCTAATAGGTACCCCAAGGCTATTTGAGCAACAGGTCTCTAAAGAGTGCACAACCTTTTTGAAGGCCCTTAAGAGTGAGCAGCCTTAGCAGGCCCAGGACAATTTTCATGTGCTTGGCCAGCACAGCCATACAGCCAGGGTCCTCACCTGTCAAGCATAATTTAAAGATCCAGTGCTAAATACCATCTGGAGTTCTAATACATCACAAATGATTGCAACTCTAGGTCATTGAACACAATGTGTACTAATGTTTTCGATTGTTTACTGAACTGTTTTTTGGTCTCTAAAGCAGTGCAAAGTCATGACTTGAATAACCTGATTAAGAGTGGATTTCTAGATACGTCCACCACATAAATTTTCCATTCAAAATTTGAGTCTACACAATGAGCTATGTGTAGAAATTAAGAAAACTCACAACCCTTGCTCTTGCATGGCACGCACACGAGTTGGCAAACCATATAGACGTATAAATCCAGCTGCATCTGCCTGGTTATAAATCCCACTTCCTTCCTCGAATGATGAGATGTCCTGACGGTAAAGGCTATGTGGACTCTTTCGACTAGCCACATTTACTGACCCCTTGTAGAGCTTCAACACAACACTTCCAGTAGTAGTTGCTGTCAGCTTCTCCATGAATGCATCCATTGATTCCCGCAGGGGGTCAAACCACCGTCCTGCATATACAAGCTCTGCATATTTGAGCGCAAGGGAATCTTTTAACTGCATGCTTTCTCGGTCAAGAGTCAGTGATTCCAGCTCCCGAGCAGCAAGTGTAAGTATAGTGCCCCCCGGGGTCTCATATACCCCCCTTGACTTCATTCCCACAAGACGGTTTTCAACCATGTCTATCCGCCCCACACCATGTCTGCCACCAATCTCATTCAATTCTGCCAAAAGGGTGGCTGGTGAAAGAAGCTTTCCATTCATGCCCACTGGTAGGCCTGCCTCTATGTTGATCTCAACATATCTGGAACACAATGTCAATTAAAAAACCTTCAGAAATCTCGCCATTCCTTTCTACATATTTTCTGCACCATGTTTCCTGCAAACGGTTTGAGGTACAGTAATTAATGGGAAATCACTGGAGACCATTACCGGTGTGAGAGAACAACTTACTCAGGTGTATTTGGTGCATCCTCAGGATCCACAGACATTACATACATATCCTTATGGGGCTCATTAGCAGGATCCTCCAAAATGTCACCCTAAAACCCCCAATCAAACCAACAATAATACCTCTTAAATGACTACTTCACATACTTTGTTCTCACCATAAGTGCAACTGACATATGAACACAGGATTGCCCTAATGTTTCCATCACAACTTCAGGACACAGGCAGTCTTCAAAGAGGAAACAGAACAGACACTACAAGAACTTTTAAGTCAAGTTGCATCCATATGTTAACCAATCTATGATGCAAGACACACATGCCCAAGACATACAGGTGGGAACCCATTGTACTGCCAACTGTATTTGTATTGAGGTCCCCCATGGCTACAATGAGATAGACAGTAGACCTCATGACTGATGTGCCAAAGGTTCCGATCACGACTGTAGATGGACTTTTTGGTTGCAGTCACAGGAATGCTGTGCTTCTTTGCATACTCTATGGCATCCTCACGGCCCTTGATGTCCCATTCACGCCATGGTGCCACCACTGCAAGCTTTGGATTGAGTGCAAAAAATGTGAGCTCGAACCGCACCTACCCACATGCAATGTTTGCACCCCACTGGGAGATCTTAGTGCCAAGTTTAGCTTCAGTCATAATGAATAATGGAGGATTGGCTGAAGCCACCTGAGGTCAGATAAGTTTGTGCCCAATTCTTTCAACATTGTGAAGCCAGCACTGGACCTGGATAAGTGGTTTATGTCCAAAAGCTATAATTACCTGATCATTTCCCTTGCCAGTGCATCCATGGGACACTGCATCTGCGCCAACAGCCTTAGCCACATCAACCATTGCCTACAAGAGTTGAACTCAACAGTAAGTATCCATGTGGGCAGTCCATTCACCCAAGAGATACATCCATATCAACAGCTCATGATATTCTAGACAGGAACATGAATCATTGAATCTGTGAATTCCTTTGCAAACAGCAGCAACCTTGGCAATTATGGGCCGGGCCATGGATGTTCCAAGAAGATACTTGCGCTCGTAAACAGCACCTGCCCGCAAGCAAGGGAAAATGTAGTCCTTCACAAACTCCTCCCTCAAATCTGCTATAAAAAGCTCACTTGCTCCACTTGCCTTTGCCTTTGCCTCCAGCCCATCTGTTTCTCCAACACCCTGCATTTACTCACATCATCAGCAGAGACAATCTAGCCAGAGAAACTGAGTCACACATGCTTTTGCCAATCATCAATTTATGTTTCTCCTTTGTCCCAGCATTGTCCAACTCCCTGTTCCTGTAAATTTCACATGTTGCTTTGAGCTTCCCTTTCCTGTCAAATGATAATAGGAACACATGAACAAGTAGAAAAATGGTGAAATTTGAGAACCATCACTTACTTGACCAACATCAGCAGTGAAGCACACAACCTCACATCCATAATTCTCCCTGCACAAACAATACACATGATCATGACACAATGCTCATTACAACTTCTCTCAGATACAGCAGGTTCCATTTAACCTCTCTACTTGTTCTTACTTGCCTAAGTCAACAAGTTGAAAGTAAGGAACCACCAACTATTCACCATACCCATGCACAAGGGTACCATTGGGATTCTAAACATTGAGTTTCAACATAAGGTTACTGTGGCCAGGTCACAAGTGACATGTGGGGCCTATAGGAAGAACAAGTTTGCCGAATGTTTTTACCGAAGCCAAGGAACAATGACAGATGTGTCTAGACCACCACTGTATGCCAAAACCACCTTGTTCAGACTTCCACGCAAACCCCCTTTTGTAGTCTTTTGTTTCTCACTCACATCTCCACTCACTACTGTTGCTCTTATTTCTGCACAACCCAAAGCCACCTCCTTTCTAGTTCAAGAAAAAGATCACAAGATGATTTTGTCTACTCACCATCAATAACATTTGTCAGCAAATAACGGACATACAGATGGCATTGTTAAATTATGATACAAAAATGCCACAAACCTTGTGTGCATTCTTATCACTCTAATTCACCCACAAACTGAGTCACAAGCAAACTGCAGCAAACCACCAACTAAATCCCATTATTGCACTCAAAACCATTCTAAAGACATGATCAGTAAAGAGACAACACAACAGTGTAGATGGTCAACATAAGTGATTGCACCTTTCGTGTGAGAAAATTTGCAACAAGCTCCGGAACTGCAAGATTGTGAAAGAGAATTCCCTGATGCCGAATAAACAGATGCACCCCATATTGACTAGAAACCCCAAAACAGCAACCATAGCAAACACCAAAGGAAAACCAGTTTGTCAGTCACAAGAGGCGATATTCCAACACATAAAGTTTTGAACTGAGAAAAAAAAATGGTGAATATCATCTGCATTATGCATAGTTGTACCAACATTACAAAAAAGCTTTGGAGTATAGCTATTAGCCATGGTTTGTGCACACTGTCAAATGCCTGTCACGTTTTAAGTAGGTAATTATATTGTAGGGGTACGGGAGGGTCAAGACCTAAAATTCCATCATAAGCATATGCACCTAAGATACATACATAGCAAGCAGCCTTCTTCATGCCAGAATCATCAGGTCTACTCAATTTACATCCCTCACGATGCTTTCCACACTCCAACTGTGTAAACAAGGAGAGAAGCCACTTACCGAGATAGAATGTGAAGTAGGAGCTGAAATGAGTCCGCTCTTGGAGCACGCCATGTTTTGCACCATTAGAGATGCCATCTGCACTTTTGGTGGTGCACAAACAAAAGCTTGGAGACGATGGAACTGAAACAACAAGAAATGCTTTGCAAAGCCCAGATAAGAAATCAAACCTGAGCTATGCGGCTTCCAAGAAAACAAGAGACAAGATTCCACTCTGTTCAACAACAAAAGATTGAAGAAAAAATCGAACGTAAGAGACAACAAAACAACATGCGGAAAAGAAGGAGAGAAAGGCAGGAGACACAAGAAACACAAGCAGCAGCGGCGTCAGTTCTGCTGCACAAATAGAAGAGCAGAACAGAACCACACCTTCACGAGGGGAAAGAAGAAACAACTTGCCCTAGTAGAGAAGATGAAAAATCCACCAACTCGACTCGATGATGATAAATCCCCAACTTGCGACTCGATGATAAATCCACCTACACGACTCCATGATGATAAAGCCCCCAACACGACTCAAGGATGATAAATCCACCAACAGAACTCGATCATGATATATCCCCCCCCCCACCACTCAAGGATGATAAATCCACCAACACAACTCGATGATACATCAACGAACACAACTCAATGATGATAAATCCACAAACTCGACTCGATGATACATCAACGAACACGACTGGATGATGATAAATCCACAAACTCGACTCGATGATACATCAACGAACACGACTTGAGGATGATAAATCATCCACTAACACTGCTGGAATGCGAGGGAAAAGCAAGAGACTGGAAAATGGGAAAGAACCAAAAAAAAAAAAAAAAAAAACAAAAAAAAAAAAAAAAAGGGGAAAAAAAAAAAAAAAATTAAAAAAAAAAAAAAAAAAAAAAAAAAATTGGGGGGGGGGGGAAAAAAAAAATAAAGTTTTAAAATTTTTTTTTTTTTTGTTTTAGGTAATAGAAAATTTTTAAAATTTTT